>Ga0310696_10000123_pt1 | contig 133127 bp, 112 predicted proteins | sample AusTroGonzalo_MG_4_FD_203885 | JGI IMG/M metagenome (GOLD analysis project Ga0310696, IMG submission 203885) | Bovine rumen microbial communities from tropical cattle in Woodstock, Queensland, Australia - Gonzalo_02 (v2) (version 2) | ecosystem: Host-associated > Mammals > Digestive system >...
ACGAAATCCGTCGTGGTATGGTTATCGCAAAACCGGGTTCCATCCATCCTCACAAGAAATTCAAAGCTTCTGTGTATGTTTTGAAGAAAGAAGAAGGTGGTCGTCACACCCCGTTTGGCAACAACTATCGTCCTCAATTCTACTTCCGTACAACGGATGTTACCGGTGCTATCACTCTGCCTGCTGGCGTTGAGATGTGTATGCCTGGTGATAACGTAGAAATCACCGTTGAGTTGCTCTCTGAAATCGCTCTGAACATGAACCTCCGTTTCGCTATCCGCGAAGGTGGTCGTACCGTGGGCGCTGGTCAGATCACTGAGATCCTTGACTAAGAGAATACCACTCAACCAAAACAACAAGGGAAGGGCATTGCTATAATGCCCTTTCTTTTACAGGGGATTAGTTTAATGGTAGAATGACGGTCTCCAAAACCGCAGATGGGAGTTCGATTCTCTCATCCCCTGCAAAGAAAAAGGTCGCAAACTGCGACCTTTTTTGTTATTTAGGATTATCTCTTTACATGCTTTGTTCCCCTGCTTTCAGCAGACTATTTAGCATCAGCTATAACCTTCCCATTCCGCGGTGAGCAGATCATGGATCCGGAGCAAGTGACTCCCGCACCGCAGCTGGCGGTATAGGGTCGCTTTCCGCCCCAGACTGCACTACGTTTAGTCTGGGTTACTGAAATAAGGTCTCTTCGAGACCGTGAAGGAAAATTTCGTTTTGCTCCGATAGGGATGTATCCCGAAGGGATACCTTATTAGTAACCCCACACAAGGCCGCAGTATGGGGGCATAATGCACCTATTTTACTACGCGTTTCTCGTTGTTGGCAATGAAAGATTTCCAATCATTGAATTTCTTGCCACCGCCCACTACCACGCGATGCTGCAGATGATGACATACGGCGGCGGCCAGCGCGTCAGTGGCATCCAGATACTCAATAGAATCCTTTAACGGGTACATGTGGCATAACATGGCAGCCACCTGCTCCTTGGCAGCGTTGCCGTTGCCTGTAATCGACTGTTTGATTTTCCTGGGCTCATATTCGAACACCTCCATGCCCGCGTGCAGGCAGGCGGCAATCACAATGCCCTGCGCACGACCCAACTTCAGCATCGACTGAACATTCTTGCCGTAAAACGGCGCTTCTATAGCCAGAATATCGGGCTTATATTGCTCTATAAGCGCGTTCATCTTCTCGTAGATAAACTTCAACTTGGCATAATGGTCCGTCAGCTTCTTCATCTGAATCACGCTAATGACTTCCACCTCCGATTGGTTGAGATGAGTGTTCAAGATGGCGTACCCCATCACATTTGTGCCAGGGTCAATGCCTAAAATCTTATGCCGAACAGCCACTTCTTCCATACTATTTCTCAAAAAGAAGGATTTTATTGGCATAATCGATAACAGCCTTATGCTGCACCAGAAAATCGTTGCCCAATATCACCTGAACCGGCTTGCGGTGCAAACGCTGATAGGCCAAATTGATGTACGAGAAATCCAATAAAGCCATGGTCTCATAGCAATTCAATTTCAAACGTCCGATATGGAAATCAGGGATATTGGCCGTTCTCACTTCAAAATCATCGCCGCCAATGCCGGCAGTAACGCCATCATGTAAAGCAGTATGCAACTGCGGAAGCATTTCTGCCACATACGCCATGTCCATACAAGAACGCGAGGCTCCTGTATCCAATACCATACGCACAGCCCTGCCCGCCACACGTCCGTTTACCAGCGTGTGGAAATCGCCTTGCTCAAGCTCCACGATATTCAGTTTTGTCCTGTACATATAATTCTTGGGAAAATATTCTTAAGAAGATGCCGTTACAGCCAATGTTTTTTGATGAAGAAGACCACCAAAAAGATCAAGATCAGCAAACAGATGCCCATCACAATCCAGAATGCGAACGGTGACGAAGCGAAAGGCAACGCCACGTTCATGCCGTACAAGCCGCTAATGAAGGTCAACGGGAGCACGATAGTGGAGATGATGGTAAGCATGCGCATGATCTCGTTCGTCTTGTTGGTCTGCATCGAATCGAATGTGCTGGAGAGACCATCGACCAACTCGCCGTAGTCTTCAATCATATCCCACATCTTCTGGTAGAAGTCGAGGATATTGCCCCAGTATTCTTCCATATCGTCGGCAAAGCCCTTGATTTCGCCGGATTCGAACTTGTTGAACAGACGCAACTGCGGCCGGAACATGGTGTTCATCTGGATGATGTTCTTACGGAATCGGGAAATCTGCTCGATGAGGTGTTCCGATTTACTGTTGAACAGTTCGCGGTTGATGTAATCGATTTCCGTGCCCATGCGCTCTACCAGCAGGAAGGTCTCCTTCATCATCCGATACAGAATGTGATACAACACCGCATCACTGGTACCGCTGATGTCATCCTCATCCTCCGGTTCCGGATTGATTTTCGTGTAATTGAAAAGATCCTGAACCACATAGTGGGAATTTCCAACGGTAATCAGATAATCCTGGCCCCAGAAAATCTTGGTTTCCTCGGTTTTCACCAGTTGGGTACGCTTATCCATCAACGGGAAATGGAGCACGAGGAAGTAATAATCGTCGTACTCATCTATTTTGGGACGCTGAACAAAACTGGAGCAGTCTTCAATATCCAAAGGGTGGAAATGGAAGTTATCCCGCAAGAAATCTAAATCCTCTACTGTCGGATTGGTGATATGGTGCCATTTGAAGGTACCGAAATTGATGGTATCAACCATTTATAACCTCCTTTCTACTATTGGATTAATACTGACAAAGACTACATCTTGGCGTTAATTTTAAGCCTGCAAAGATACAAAAAATGATAAAATAATTTATTTTTGCGAAAATTTTGAATTTAGATGAAAAACCACAAATGATTGGGGAATTATTATGCCAAAAGAAAAGATAAACAAAACCAACGCCTGCCGTTTGCTGGACCAGAAAAAGATTGCATACGAACTGATCCCTTACGAGGTGGATGAAAACGACCTCGGGGCGCAGCACATTTCCGACCAATTGGGCGAGGATATTGACCAAGTATTCAAGACTTTAGTGCTAAAGGGCGACAAAACCGGCCATTTCGTGTGTGTCATTCCGGGCAACGAGGAGGTGGACTTGAAGAAGACCGCCAAGGTGACGGGCAACAAGAGTTGCGACCTCATCCCGATGAAGGAACTATTACCGCTAACGGGTTACATCCGGGGCGGCTGCTCGCCTGTGGGCATGAAGAAAACCTTCCCAACATTCATACATGAAACTTGCGAGCTCTTCAACTACATTTATGTCAGCGCAGGCGTGCGCGGCCTGCAGTTCAAACTCAACCCACAGGACTTGATTGCGGCGGTGGGGATGACCGTGGCGGATTTAACTTAATTCCAGCACCTTGTATATCTCCGCCATCTTCTCGTCCTCCGATAGCGCCACATCAATCCAGTGGATGTCGAAGCTGAGACGCTCCATGCGGCGGAACCACGTCATCTGGCGCTTCGAGAACTGATGGATGGCCGTGTTGAGCGACGAAAACATCTCTTCATAACTGATTTCGCCCAACAGATACAATGTAACGTATTTATACTCAAGTCCGTAACGGATAAGAATCTCGGAGGGCACGCCTTCGTCCAACAGAGCCTTCACCTCCTCAATCATCCCCTCCTCCAAACGCACCTTGAGTCGTTGCGTAATGCGCGTGCGGATAAGGTCGCGATCGCCCCGGAGCCCGAAGATGACCGACGGCATCGGATCCGACAATATCTGACTCTCCTCCTGCCACTTGAATCGATAACCCTGCAACACGGCCTCGATGTAGAGTCCGCTGCCGCCGCAAATCACCACCTGACGGCCACGACTCTGGATATCTTGCATCGCCTTGAACGCCTCCTGCTGGTAGCGATAAACATTGTACTTGACGCCAGGTTCCTCAATGTCAATAAGATGATAGGGAATGTCGTGCCCATTGTACTGATACTCGGAGATGTCCTTGCCGGTGCCAATGTCCATCCGGCGATAGACCTGACGCGAGTCGGCGCTTATGATTTCGCCGTCCAACTCGGCAGCCAGGCGCACCGCAATGTGCGTCTTACCCGTGGCGGTGGGGCCGAGAATCGTGATTATGGGCTTCTCTTCGTTCATCATTTCACGGGTTGCAGTTTGGGTTCGTCAAAAATTTCCAAATCGGATATGTTTTGTCCGTCAATCTTGAGTCGCATCATGGTCAAACGAGTGTGGATACCATAACGACCGGCGGCTCCGGGATTGAGAAACAGCAGATTGTGCTTGGAATCATTCATCACCTTGAGAATATGCGAGTGCCCAGCTACCAAAATAGTCGGTTTGGCCTGATGAATCAGTTCCAACGCCCTGGAATCGTACTTGCCGGGATAACCTACAATGTGGCGAATGGCCACCGTGTGCTGCTCGCATTGAAAGACCTGGTTTTCAGGAACTTCCCTTCGGATATCCCAATCATCGCAATTGCCATACACAGCACGCACAGTGGGCGCAATGGCAGCCAGCTCATCGAGGATGAAATCGTCCACAATGTCGCCCGCGTGCCAAATCTCATCACAGCCCTTGAAAAATTCAAAGGCCTCGGGATGCAGGAAGCCGTGCGTGTCGGAAAGGATGCCTATTTTCTTCATTCTTTCACTGGATTGCGTTGTTTCACCACTTCAAAAAGTGCAATGCCCGTAGCCACGGAAACGTTAAGGGAGCGCACCGTGCCCACCATCGGGATATTGACGGTGTCGTTGCAATGGCGCAGGTAGTCCCACGCGATGCCCTCGTACTCGTTGCCCATAATGAGGCACACAGGTCCGGTGAAATCCTTGTTGTAGTGTGCGTGGTTGGCCTTCTCGGTCACGCCAATCACCTCTATACCAGAATCCTTGAGATACTGGATCACCTCCACGAGGTTGGAGTGGCGGCAAACGGGAATCTTGTTCAGTGCTCCGGCGGAACTTTTCACCGCATCCTCGTTGAGTTGCGCGCCGCCATTGAGCGGCAGGATGATGGCATCTACACCCGCGCATTCGGCCGAGCGTGCGATGGCACCCACATTGCGCACATCAGTAATCTTGTCGAGCAGTAGCAGAAACGGCACCCTACCCTCCTCAAAGATGGTGGGCACAATGTCAAAGATGCTGCTGTATTCAATGGCCGACAGAAACGCCACCACACCCTGGTGGTTGTTGCGCGTGAGGCGGTTCAGTTTCTCTAATGGCACATATTGGAAGGGGATCTTGTGTTGGCGCACTTCGTAGAAGAGCTGTTTGAAGAGTTCCCCTTGTAGTCCCTTCTGGAAGAGCACTTTATCGATAGTCTTGCCGCTCTCCACCGCCTCCAAAATGGGGCGCATGCCGTAGATGAGGGCAGCGTTGTCTTGATTGGGTTTCGCGTACATTATGAATAACGTTAGAATTCGGTAAAAGGAAATGCAAAGATAGAAAAATAAAAGCTACGGTTTCCGCACATAGTGCGGCATCTCCATCGGGATTTCCATGGAAAGTTCGATGTAGCCGGCAAACTCGCCATCCTTAAACCAAGGCGATTGGTAAATCAGCTTCTTCTTGCCGTTCTTCTCAATGGTATAGGCGTTCACATTGTGGTTCTTCAGCATCTCCGCCAGTTTGGTGCGGGCGGGCTCCGGATGGCAGTCCAAGAGGTTTTGGCCGATAATCTGCTGGCCATGGCTGAGTACATTCACCGCCATATCATTCATTTCCAATATTTTACCATCTTTGTCACACACGGTAACGGAATAGGGCACTTCGTTGAAATATTCGAGCATAGTTGTCAATTTTAAATGGTTGGTCATTAATCGATTTTCACCCTTCTCAAATCCAGCATATTCACGGGGTTGGTGCCGAGGCCGGAAATGTTGGCTTGGGTGAAGCGGATCACTTTGTCATAGTAGAGCACCACCACCGGCGCGTCGGCCATGAGCATGGCATCCATGCGCGTGTAGTAGTCGTTGCGCTTGTCCTCGTCGGGGCAACGCTGCGAGGCTTCATATAGCTTGTCAAAGGAGGGGTTCACATAGTGCGTGTAGTTGGAGCCGGCGGGTTGCAGGTTCTTCGAGTAGAACAGGGCCATGTAGTTCTCCGCATCGGGATAGTCGCAAATCCAAGAGCCGCGGAAGAAGGGCAGCTGGTAGCTGCGCATCATCTCGCGCTGCTGCGCGCCCTGCATCACATCCAGCCGCAGGTCAATGCCGAGCTGCGACAGCTCGTGTTGCATATACTGCACTAGGTCAGCGTATGAGGCGGACACCGCCACGGAAATGGGCGGGAGTCCCTTGCCGTTGGGATAGCCGGCTTCCTCAAGCAGGCGTGCCGCTTTGGCCGGGTCATAGGTATAGCCGCCCGTACGCGCGGGGTCGTGCGAGGGCATGCCGCGCGGCACAAAACCGCCCGTGCCCGGGTAACCCACGTTGTTGCGTAAGTATTTCATCATCTTCTCACGGTCGAAGCCGTAATTGATGGCCTGCCGCACCCGCTTGTCCAACAGCGGATTCTTTTTGTCGCCGGGTTTCAGCATAAAGCCCAGATATTCCGTATTGAGGTACGGGCCCGTCAACATTTTGATCTTGTCCTTGTATTCGGGATTCAACGTGCCCTCCTTGGTGAGCAGCGCATCCTTGTAGCAAGCTTCCACGCCCGACATGAAGTCCAGCGAGCCCTTCATGAACTCCATGAACACCGATTGCTTATCGACAATAAAGGAAATAGCCACCGCATCAATATAGGGTAAACGGTTGCCCTGCTCGTCAAATTCGAAGTAGTCGGGGTTCTTGCGCAGGACCAGCTTCACGCCCTCTTCCCAGAGTTGGAATTGGAAGGGACCCGTGCCCACAGGATTCTTACGGAAGTCTTTGCCATAACGCTCCACCACCTCCTTGGGCACCACCGAGCAGTATTTCATCGTCAGAATACCCAAAAATGGCGGGAAAGCTTCCGATAATTGTATCTGGAAAATAGTGTCATTCAATGCTTTGAAAGCAGGCTTACCATCTTTGTCCCGTTTCACTTTCTGGAAAATCCATGCGCCCGGAGAGGCCACATCGGGATCTAAAATGCGGGAGAAACTATACACAAAGTCTTGTGCCGTCACCTTGCGGGGTGCTTTGTATGGATATGCTTTCGTGTTGTGGAAAGTCACATCGTCGCGCAGATAGAAGGTGTAAGTGAGCCCGTCAGGAGAGATGGTCCAGCGTTTGGCAATGGAGGGTACAATGCGCAACGAATCGTCCATATCTACCAGTCCGTTATAGAGCTGGTTGCAAGGCCACATCACGGTCTGGCCGGAAGCAAATGCAGGATCCAGGGTTTGGATGCCTTCAGACTGGTTGTAGTGGAAGATTTTCTTGCCCTCATGGTCATACTTGGGTTTGCAACCCGTAAGGGCGACAACAACAACCAATATGATCAATACTAAATTTTTCATTTTTTCTATCATTTTCCACGGATCTCGAGAATCTCACGGATCCCTCCCACCCTCAACTCTAAACTCTCAACTCTAAACTATTATCTCTAATCTCTCAACTATTAACTCAGTGCCTGATTCACCTTCTTGGAGGATTCCAAAATAGCATTGTATTCTTCCGGGGTGATATCCACATTGAAATAATAGACAGGATTCACCTTCTGACCATTCTTGATTACCTCATAGTGCAGGTGTGAACCTGATGCCATACCCGTAGAGCCCACATAACCAATTAATTGTCCGCGTTTCACTTTCTCTCCCGGCTTCACAGCTTTCTTTGACAAGTGGGCATATACAGTCTTATAGGAAAAGCCATGGTTAATGACTACTGAAATGCCATAGCCGCTGCCCGGGTTTTCGCCCGTCACAGTGCCGTCCGCAGTTGCATACACTGGTGTGCCTTTGGGTGCAGTAATGTCCACGCCTGTATGTGCGCGCAAAGTCTTCAAAATGGGATGATATCTACGCCCAAAACCAGAGGTAATCTCATGCATGTTCTTCAGCGGACGGATGGCTGGAATGCAAGTCAGCATCTCAGACTTCTTAGTGGCGATTCTTTCCAAAGTGTCCAGCGACCGCGACTGCACGGCCAAACGCACTGTCAGCTGATCAGCTTTCTTGTTGGCGTTGCGCAACATGTCATAGGCTTCCGACCGCGACATACCATCCAGACGAGTGTCGTCCACCAGCAGAGGATAGCGTACGGAGGCAGGCACAGGGTCCGCCTCAAAAATAGTGCGATATACGTTGTCGTCACGGTCTTCTATATCGAATAAAACATCCGACATTATATCCACTCGCGCCGACAAGCGTTCCACTTCTGCTTGCAATTCATTGTTTTCACGTTCCAGAATCTTTACCTTGGGGGAGTCAAAGAAATAGAAGGCTATCCATACAAACACCAACGCAAAGGCAATACCACTCGCAAACACCCACAGCAGTCGCTTGGCCAGCTGCTTGAAGCTGACTTTCACCTTCTCAAAAGAAAGGGTTTTGGGATTGAAGTGATATAGTGATTTGGGCATATGACAGGATTAATGGATCAGTTTATTTACAACCAATGCAGATTTTATCGCCCGCAGTATAGGTCTTCAGCGAGCCACTGTTTCTTTTCAAGATAATCTTCAATTGCACACCATACTTCTGCGAAACGTAATGATAGGTGTCTTTTTCGCTCAGGACGTGGTACTCAACCGGCGATTTTGTACTCTTCATCTCCACATACACAACCTCACCCTCGACAGGTTCTGAATTATCGTACACATCATTGAACATCCTGAGATTCTTTTCCGTCATCTGGAGAGCGGTGGCCAAAGATGCGTATGTGTCACCTGCCTTGGCCAATATGAACTTAGTCTTGTTGTTCTCGTAAACCGGTCTTTTGGTATAAGGATAGTAAGCTTGCTTGAACGGGACGTCGCGGGGATCGAGCACAAAGACGTTCACATTCTCCACCACACGCGGAGTAGTGGCTGGGAAATCTGATTTGACTTCCTCTTTGGCAACGGTTTCATTATTGGGTTGTTGTTTTGTTTTGGGCGTATATACGGCTTCTGGCTGCACTTGGGATTCCTGCGCCGGCTGACTCTTCACAACAGGTTCCTGCTCTTCCACTTTTTGCACAGTTTCTGCGGCAGGAGCCGGAGTAGCTTGCGCGTCATATTTTGCAAGATCATATTTCTGAATGATAGCGATAAGTGTATCGGCATAGCGCGGATTGCCTGCATAACCTGCCTCTTTCAACCCTTTCGCCCATGCGCGGTAGTCGTTCAGCGGCAACTCAAACAGCATAGCATAGCGCGACCGTTTTGCCAAAAACAATGAATGGTCACGGTAAGAATTCTCCACATCCGCATACTTCCGATAGCAAAAGTCAGGACTGTGGTCGTCCGTCTCATAGTAAGTGTCGCCCACCCACTCGTTGGCATGGCAGGTGATACCGAAGTGGTTATTGGCTTCCTTGGCAACACGGTTGGTGCCTGCCTTGGTAGCATAGATAGCCTGCGCCAGGGTGATGCTGGCCGGAATCTTATAAACTTCCATTTCCTGTACAGCAAGTGAATGATGGGCATCGACATAGTCGCGGATTGTCTTCTCCGATACCGGCTGCGCACATACGCCGAGTGCCACGGCAAGAACCATCAGGATGCTAGATATTCGTTTCATAATCGTTTGATTTTAATGTTTCAACAATATTTGATTCCCAGGTTGGATGATGGAATTATCATCCAAGTTATTGTATTTGAAGATGTAATGCAGTTGAACAGCATAGCGTTGCGAAATATAGCGAAGCGTTTCGCCACGCGCCACCACATGCACCTTGGCATCGTTATTCTTGGCTTTGGATTCAATATAGACAATCTCCTTCTCCACGGGCTGGCCATCCTTGCCTGCATCGTTGAAACGACGAAGATTGGCGGCCGACACTTGCACATCCGTTGCAATCTTCTCGTAGGTATCTCCAGCCTCGGCCACCACAAAATAGGTATTGTTGTTGGTAAAGACCTTCCGATAGGTAAACGGACTGGCCCCTGTAGGGTAATCACCATCGGCGGTGAAGACCTTGAATTTGCCGATAGGGGTATTGTTTGGATTGGGTTCGTTGTTTGGTTTTTGCGTTTGTTCGCGTGCCTCACCCTGTGCTTCTGTGCGGTGTTTATCAACGTATTCGATTTTCGGGCGTTCGGCGGGTTTGTTCACATTCACTTGTGCCACCGATTGTGTCATGGGCTGTTTTGCCGGAACAGGTTTTTGTTCGGATTGCGTTTGAGACGCATAGTCATGCGTCTCTACAACAGGTTTGGGAACCGTAATGCCTTGCTGTTCCAGACACAACGTGTCCAAACGGGCAATGTTAAAACGTTCAATCAGGCTGATGAGGCGATCGGCGTATTGCGGGTTGGTGGCATAGCCGTCGGCCTTGAGCGTGCGCGCCCAAGCCGGATAATCCAGAATGTCCAACGCAAACAGATTGGCGTAGCGCCGACGCGTGGTCAGAAACAGCGAATGGTCAGTATAGGAGGCAGCCACACTGTCGTACTTGCGGAAACACTCCTGCAGCTCGTCGTCGTCAATGAGGATAGTATCGCCAGCCCAGTTCTCGTGGCACTTGATGCCGAAGTGGTTGTTGCCCTCCGTGGCCAGACGGCTCTTGCCGCAAGCGCTCTCAAAGATGCCCTGTGCCAACGTGATACTGGCGGGAATCTTGTACTGCTTCATCTTCTCCATGGCCACATCCTTGTACTGCTCCACGTACGCACGCATATCCGCCTCGGTGTACTGCGCTGCCGCCTGATTCATGGTCAGGCTTCCCAGCACCATCCACACACATACCACACAAAATGCCAATCTTTTAATCATTATCATCATTAAATATCATTTTTCCATTCCTCATTTCCCATTCTCCCATTTCACCCTTTCTTGAACGTCAGGGCCTCCATCACCATTTTCGTATAAAACTCTTTGATGTCCAATTTATTATATTCCACTTGTCCGGGCACAATACTCAGGGCAGTTTGACCGGGGATGGTGTTCACCTCCAGAAAATAGGGCACGCCATCATCTTCTGAAACGATGAAATCGATACGAACCACACCGTGGCAGTCAAGGTTATGGAAAATCTGGACGGCATAGTCGCTCAACTTTTCAGTCATTTCCGCGGGAATCTCCGCCGGGGTAATGAGTTTATGGCCTACAGCGGTGTATTTGGCGTTGTAGTCGTAGAACTCGTTAGAGGCCACCACCTCGGTCACTGCAAGCACACGGGGCTCGCCATACACGGACGTGACGCCGCAGGTAAACTCGCGGCCGCGCACGAATTTCTCCACCATCAACTGGTTGTCGTATTTGAAAGCCTCTGCAAAGGCTTGGTCAACCTCGCTCCGGTTGTGCACTTTCGTCACGCCCACGCTGGAGCCGGAGTTGCACGCCTTGACAAAGCAAGGATAACCGCAAACGGATTCAATCTGATCATAGTCAATAGGATCGGTATTATAGAAATGCAACGACGGTGAGATAGGCACGCCAAAACCGGCCACTGCCAGATTGCAATAGTATTTGTTGAATGTCAGCGCAGAGCAGAACACACCGCAGCCCGTGTAGGGTTGTCCCACCAACTCGAAATAGGCCTGCAGACGGCCATTCTCGCCGGGCGTGCCGTGGATGGCGATAAACGCCGCGTCGAACTTGATTTTCTCTCCATGCACGGTAAGGGAGAAGTCGTTTTTGTCCACTTGACAAACATTCCCGTTCTCATCGGTATAGTGCCAGTCTGCACCCTTGAAATGGATGAGATAAGGATTAAACAAGCTCTTGTCCAGCTGATTGAAGATGTTATCGGCTGTTTTCAAGGAGATTTCATATTCGCCGGAATCTCCGCCGGCTATTACGGCAACATTGTACATAATTACACAAAATTATCAAATTGCGCAAAGATACGTTTTCCGCATTCGCGTATCGATTGAATGCAATTTGTTTTTAAACAGGAAATTGTGAATTGTGTGTAATGCTTACGATTCCGCCTGCGCCGTGTAGAAATGATAGTATTCACCCTTCATTTCCATCAATTCGTCGTGACTGCCGCGTTCCACGATACTACCTTCTTTGAGGAAGATAATCTCATCGGCGAAGCGAATGGTGCTCAAACGATGTGCAATAATAATGGCCGTCTTTGTCTTCACCAGCGGCATCAGGGCTTCCTGGAAGGAGTATTCGGACTCGTTGTCAAGGGCAGAGGTGGCTTCGTCCAAAATGAGCACCTCGGGATTGCGCAAAATGGCCCGTGCGATGCTGATTCGCTGACGCTGACCACCTGACAGGCGTGCGCCACGGTCGCCAATGACCGTCTGATAGTCATCCTCCATCTCCATGATAAACTGGTGCGCCTGTGCAATCTTGGCTGCCGCTATCACTTGCTCTTCGGTAACATTCTCCATGCCAAAGACGATGTTGTTGTAAACCGTGTCGTTAAACAGAATCACATCCTGATTGACAATGCCGAACAAAGAGCGCAAGTCGCTGATTTTATATTTGTTCACAGGTACTCCATCCAACAAAAGCTCACCATCCGTGATGTCATAGAAGCGAGGCAGCAGATCCACCAGCGTGGACTTTCCGCCACCCGAAGGCCCAACCACCGCAATCGTCTGCCCACGATGAATGGTCAAGTTGATATGGTGTAAAGCCTGGTGTTGTTCCTGCCCTTCGCCGTAGGAGAATGAAACATCTTTGTATTCGATGGAATCTTTCAAAGTATTGATTGTCGCAGGATTCTGGCATTCGCAGATCTTCTCTTCGGCATCGATGATTTCATAGACTCTCGAAGCAGCCGTCATGCCTTTCTGGAGCGTGTAATAGGTGGTAACCAGCGCCTTTGCCGGAGGTATCACGCGCGCGAAAACCACAAAATAGAGCATGAAAACGGTCCCTTTCATCGTGGCGGCGGAGGGTAGCCAGACCAATGCCGTCAATGAGATCAGCAACAGGGCCAGGATGCATAGAAACTCCACTAACGGAGCTCCTAACTCATTGATTCGGAAAACACGCTTGTTCAATCTATAGAACTGGAAATTGCGATTCTTGAATTTCTCATAGGCTTGATCCTCAGCATTATACCCTTTGATAACCCTCAAGCCACCCACAGTCTCCTCAAACAGAGAGCTCATGTGTCCTAACAGCTGTTGTGACTTCAAAGAATACTTCTTTATGCCCCTGCCGATAGCGGCCAGCACATAACCCATCACGGGCAACAGAATCAGGGTGATGATGGTCAACGGGACATTGATGGCAAAGAGCGTAACCAAGAAGACAACGATGAGAAACGGGTCGCGGCACAGCGACTGCAACGAGGAAAACACCGACCACTCCACTTCCTGCACGTCGGCGCCCATGCGGCTGATGATATCGCCTTTGCGCTGCTCGGAATAGAATGATAGCGGCAGGATGAGAATGCGCTCGTAAAGATCGTGACGCAAATCCTGTAGGATGCCGGAGCGGATGGGCGCGAGCCAAAACATGCCCATATAGCGGCACAGATTGGAGAGAAACGAGAGCAGAATCATCACGCCGGCGATGTAAAACAGCGCGGACATCTGCCCGTATCTGGCAATGACGACTCCCATGTAATAATAGAAAGTGTCAATAATATAACGAACGGTGAGGGAAAACTCAGGTTTAACGGCAACCTGGTCCACCTGCCCGAACAGAACCGAGAGGAACGGCACCACCATGGAAAGCGTGAAAATGGAGAAAACAGCATACAGAAGTTGCGCCAGAACCACCAAGAAGATATTGGATTTATAGTTCAACAGATAGCGTAGCAGTCGTTTCAACATTTCCATTTTCGAAATTTGCGGCAAAAATAATATTTTTTGTACTTTTGCACGCTCTAAAAAATTGGATATGGCAAATTATCCCGATACTCTTGACAAGATTACCAAAGCCCGGCTTCGTCTCTCCACGTTCGGGTCTGTTTTCAGCATAGCCCTCACCATGTTTTTCATCGGAACGCTGTGCTTTTTCGCTTTTTTCTCCACACAATATCTCAAAAACCTCTCTCAGAAGATAGAAATGGAGGTTTTGTTCTATTCAGACATCAAAGAAGCAGACATTATTGCTTTGGAACAGTCCATCAAGCTGAAGCCCTACATCTCCGCCTCGCGCGTATCGTCCAAGGAGGAAAACACGGAGAATGCAAAGAAGATTATCGGTAATAACTACACGGAAATCATCCCCAATCCACTCAACGCCTCCATCATCATCAGCGTTGCACCCGCTTACGCCAACACTGACTCGCTGGCCAAGATTTCCAAAGAGTTGAAACGCAATGAGATTGTGCAGGATGTGGATTATCCCGACTACATTGTGAAGACTGTCAGCAACAACTTCCGCAAGATACAATGGATTATCCTCGGCGTATGTGCAGTCTTTGTACTCATTTCCATGTTACTGATTGCCAACTGCATTCGATTAAACATCTATGCCAAACGGTTCAACATCAAGAGTATGTTGCTGGTGGGCGCCACACCCAAGTTTGTACGCGCGCCATTCGTCGCCAAGGGCTTTGTGCAAGGCATCTGGGGCGGTATCATCGCCATCGTGATGCTTGCCGTCATGATATACTTCGGCAATCAGCTCATGCCCGAGTTCATCGACTTTTCACAAATGCTGTACATCGCCATCATCCTGGGCGGCGTCCTGATTTTCAGCATCTTGTTCACCATGGTTATCTCCTCCATCTCTGTGAGAAGATACGTGAGGATCAAGGATGAAAGACTGTACTTGTAGAAGTTCAGAATTCAAAATTCAAAGTTTAACAAACATCCTCCTCTCATTTCTCTCTCCTCTTTTACTCTTTTACTCTTATAACACCTTTGCCCCATTCCCAAAACTAAAAAAACTTACAAAACCAATATTTTATGGCAACTGTAAACAAAAACGCTAAAAACAATGCCCCAAAAGGGAGCCGCGCTCCGTTGTTCAGAACTGTGAATTACATCCTCATGGGCGTCGGTTTGGTGCTGCTGATTGTTGGATACCTCTGTATGCGCGGCGGCGCGGTGGAGGATCCCAACACCTTCGACGGCGAGATTTTCAACAACACCCGCATCGTGGTGGCACCCATCCTGATGTTTTTGGGTTTGGTCACGGAGATTTTCGCCATCATGTGGCATCCGTGTGCAAAAAAACAGGTTGAGAACGACAAAGCCGAATAAGTATGAACTGGCTTGAAGCACTCATCCTGGGTGTCGTGCAAGGACTGACGGAGTTTCTGCCGGTCAGCAGCAGCGGACACCTCACCATCCTCTCCAACCTGTTCGGGCTGGATGGGGAGAGCAATCTGACTTTGATTGTGGTCCTGCATGTGGCCACGGTCCTGAGCACCCTGTTTGTACTCTGGAAAGAGGTGGTCTGGATTTTCAAGGACCTCTTCTCCAAGCAATCCTGGAAAAGCTACAGCGGACTGAACGAAGGCACCCAATATGCCATCAACATTCTCATCTCCATGATACCCGTAGCCATTGTGGGATTTTTTTTCAAAGACAAAGTGGAGGAGATTTTCGGCTCCGGTTTGCTCATCGTGGGCATCATGCTGTTAGTTACGGCATTATTGCTGACATTTTCATACTATGCCAAGCCCCGCCAACACGAGAACATTTCAGGTTGGCACGCTTTCATTATCGGCATCGGCCAAGCTGTGGCTGTGCTGCCCGGGCTCTCACGCTCAGGTACCACCATCGCCACCGGATTGCTGTTGGGTGACAAAAAAGAGAAACTCGCCCAGTTCTCGTTCCTGATGGTAATCCCGCCTGTTTTAGGTGAAGCCCTTCTGGATACGTTGGACATCTGCCAATCAGGTTTCGGCGCAGCCATGAACGGCATCTCCGTTGGAGCTTTGGTGATAGGATTCATCGCCGCCTTTGTGACGGGCGCCCTGGCCTGCAAATGGATGATCAACATCGTGAAAAAAGGCAAGCTCATCTGGTTTGCCATCTATTGCGCCATCGTAGGTATTTTCGCCATCTGCTACGGATTATGCTAAAGAAGTACATCCACTCCGCCACGTTTTCATTACCCGAACTTGACGTCAACCCCGAAGAGGACATGCTGCTGTTCGACAAGCCTTACAGTTGCACGTCATTCGACATTGTGGGCAAGGTGCGTCGCCAAGTGCAAAAGAAGGCCGGCAGGCGCGTTAAGGTAGGCCACGCAGGCACGCTGGACCCGTTAGCCACAGGACTGCTCATCGTCTGCATCGGCAAAATGACCAAGCAGACCGACTCCATACAGGCGCAAGCGAAAGAATACACCGGCACATTCATGATGGGGAGCACGACCCCCAGTTTCGACATGGAGCATCCCATTGATTGCGAATACCCATACGAGCACATCACGCGCGAGATGGCTGAGGAGGCCGCCCGCTCTTTCATTGGAAGCATCCAGCAAGTGCCGCCACTCTTTTCCGCCGTGAAGTTCAGCGGCAAGCGAGCTTACGAATTGGCCCGCGAGGGGGAAGAGGCAAAATTGGTCGCCAAGGACATCACTATCTACGACTTCCAGCTGCCCCGTTTTGAACTTCCGGAGATCGACTTCCGCATCCAGTGTTCCAAGGGCACCTACATCCGCGCCATCGCACGCGACTTCGGAGAGGCACTACAAAGTGGCGCACATCTCACCGCCCTCCGACGCACGCGCATCGGCAACTACCGCGTGGAAGATGCCATCAAACCCATCTTGTTATGAGAAAGACCATCATCCCCATTATCCTGCTGTTGTTTGGCCTCTGCGCCGACGCACCCGCACAGTCAACCCACAGCCTCAAAGACTGGGTGAAGACCAGACGCGCCGACATCAAAACTTATGACCATCCCACTTTAAAACAATGGCATCTTGTGTTTGAGGACAACTTCGACGGCACGCAGATTGACACCAGTAAGTGGTACACCTGCACTGGAGGATGGAAACGCAACCATGCCAACAAACCGCATTATTACAAAGACGAGAATATTGTTTTGAAAGACGGCATCGTCCACCTCGTCGTCAAGCGCGAGCAAGGCGTCCACAAAGGCTGGTTTGCAGATGAGGATAACGGCAAAGGCGGCTGGCGCGACCATCTTTTTGACTATACTTCCGCTATCATCGAGACCAAGAACAAATACGACCACGGCTATATTGAAGCGCGCTGCAAGATGCCCGCAGGGCCTGGATTCTGGCCAGGATTCTGGATGTTCGGAGGAGGCGGAGAAATTGACATCTTTGAAATCAACTCGGCCAAGCCGAAAAAACACTATATCACGGTTCACGCCTGGCCCGACAACGGACCGCACCGGCAATATGCCACCTCCTGGAGAAGTTCTCAATCATTTTCCGATGATTTCCATGTCTTCTCTCTGGAATGGGATGAATGGAAACTGATCTTCCGCGTGGATGGCATCACCCGACGAGTGGATTATCGATTCATGACCCCCAACGGAAAAATGGTGGAAGACATCAACCAATACGATCCTGCCACCGCCATTGAAAATCCGATATTCCCCACTGGCGCGGAATGCATCAAGCTCAATCTGGCCATTCCCGCAGAGAACAGCACCTTCATGCGCATGCCCACCGAGAAAACCCCATTCCCCTCTTCCATGGATGTGGATTATTTCAGAATATACGGCAGGCAACCAAAGTAAAGTTGATTCAAGAGGTCAATGGGATTTTTAGTATTTTTGCGTTTTTATTATCACAATAAAAACAGCATTTTCAAGTTAATCTATAGATATGTTCAAACTGACTATGAATAATACGAACCAGAACAAGTTGTGGTATCACATCCTCCTTGCCATCGGGGTATCCATCTTGTTACTTTTTGTCATCTTCTTGGCACTACGGCTTTTCACCCGTCATGGAAAAGAGATCGAGATGCCTGACTATATTGGACAGAACGCCAGCGAGCTCACCCAAATGGGAAAGGATGAGGGATTTGTCTTTGTAGTGGACGAGGAAGTGTACAAAGAGGGCACCACGCCGGGTACTGTACTCACGCAGGACCCCGCACCGCACGAGAAGGTGAAAAAAGGACGGAAAGTCTATCTCACCGTCTCCGCCAAAACGCCCCCGCTCATCAAGATGCCTGCCCTGCAAGACTTGTCGCTGCGCCAGGCTCAGATCATGTTGGAAGCCCAGGGTCTTGTGCTGGATCGTATCATCGAGAAAACCAGTCCATATGAAAATGTGGTGCTGGATGTCCTGTATCATGGTCATCATATCGCTTCAGGGTCAGACATCCGCATGGGTGAGAAAATCACCCTCGTGGTGGGCAAATCCATCGGCAGCATGCCCGACAGCCTGGATACAGTTGATTAACCGAATATTGAACAAAGAAATGAGATCTTTTCGTACTTTATTAATTGGTTTGTTCTGTCTGTCGCTTCTGACGCCCGTAACCATGCAGGCGCAGGAGATCCTGACCGGCATCACTCAGAACAGCCAGCTCGTGAAAGCTTACAAACAGGGAATTCCGAAAGGCGACCGCAATATCAGCGTAAAACTGCCCTTCGTGGAGGATTTCTCCAACTATACCGGCTATCCGGCCAGCTCTTTGTGGGCGGACCGGAAATGCTTCGTCAACAACACGTATGCCATCCGTCCACCTTCCATCGGTGTGGTCACCTTTGACGCGCTGGACGAGGACGGCCGCATCTACGCTCACGCCGACCGCAGTACATTTGCCGCCGACACGCTCACTTCCGTTTGCATCCGCTTGGACAGCAACTTCACCCAGCACCGCCCCATGACGCTTAGCGACAACATCTATTTCAGCTTCTACTACCAACCCGGAGGCGGATGCTCCAGTACCCCGCCAGTAGGTTGGGAGCGCATTGGAGATGCGCCTGAAACGGACGATGTCCTGCTGCTGGAATTTGGCTATGCCACTGGGAACATGATATTTTTGGGATTCCAATATGGTGAATACACCATCGGGGAAGGCGAATACTACGTGGCGGGTGACTCCTTGGAGAATCCTTTCATTCCCGGCACCTATTACATCTTTGAGAGCAACGCCTTCGCCGGACAAACCATCATGATTCCCTATGACTCCATCTTCGGCCCCGAATATGTGTGGAATGAGGTATGGTCTTCAGATGGATGCTCACTTGACTCCTGGCTGGCACAAAATTCGTTGGAATACTTCAAACAGGTGATGATTCCGATAACGGATGAACAGTACCTGCGTGATAATTTCCAGTTCCGTTTCAGGAATTATGCCAGTCTGGATTTAGACTCTTGGAGCGGCAACAACATTGTGGGTTGGGCCAGCAACTGCGACCAGTGGAATGTGGACTACATCCGCATAGACATCAACCGCGATTCTGTGGACCTGTACCCCAGCGATGTGGCTTTCGTAAGTCCTACCACCACGGCACTGGCTCAATATCAGTCGATGCCATGGCATCAATACCGGCCAAGCGACATGGCCGAATCGTTTCATAACCAGCTCAGCAACCTGTCGGACCAAACCCGCAACGTGGGCTACGATTACAAAGTGGTGAAAGAAAATGGCGGCACCATCTATCAGTCCACCATCAACTTCATCAACGCCACGCCTTACTACGACAGCGGTTTGCACACCTATGCTCCGCACGCCCAGCCTGCCATCGGTTTTGCCTACACCTACGATGGAGCAGACAGTGCGGCTTTTGTCATCACGCATGTTTTCAAAATGGAAGGTAGCAGCGATGAGAACCGCCGTAACGACACTTGCCGTTTCGAGCAAAAGTTCTATAACTACTATGCTTACGATGACGGAACCGCCGAAGCGGGATACAGTCTCTATTCCACTATGAGCACGCCGGAGTCCTATCTGGCCGTGCAGTTTACGCTGGCGCAACCCGACTCGCTGCGTTGCGTGCGTATGTGGTTCAACAGCGCATTGAACGATGAAAATTTCGCACCATTCACTCTGATGGTGTGGGACGACAACGACGGCAGACCGGGGGATGTCATCTACTCACTCCCTGCCCAAATGCCCAACCACGCTGCCGATTTCCTTGATTTTGTAAACTACTACCCCGAAGAACCCGTGCCAGTTGAAGGCACTTTCTACGTGGGTTTCTACCAGAATCACAACACACAGCTCAACATCGGTTTTGACCAGAACAATGATGCCCGCGAGCACTTCTTTTACAAGATTTCCGACAGTTGGAATGAATCGTACTACAAAGGTGCTCCCATGATCCGTGCAGTGGTAGGCAAGGCATACGACCACTCTGGCATTGTGGACAACCACAAGAAAAAGATTTCCCTGTATCCCAACCCGACGACGGGAAAAGTCTATGTCGGCAATCTGGAGGAGGCCTCCGGCCTGCACTATCAGCTGACTGACATTTACGGCCGCACCGTTGAGATTTCTTCTATTGAACAAAACAGCATTGACCTCAGCGGCAAGGTACCAGGCATCTATATCGTCCGCATTTTCAAAGATAAAAAACTCATAACAACAGAAAAAATAATCAAACAGTAACATGAATCTCAATCTCACCAGACCTCTCGTATTTTTCGATTTGGAAACCACCGGCCTGAATGTCGGGAAAGATAAAATTGTGGAAATTTCCTTCATCAAAGTCATGCCTAATGGCGAGGAGATACACCGCACCGAGCTCATCAATCCGGGCGTGCATATTCCGGAGGAATGCTCTGCTATCCATGGTATTACAGACAATGATGTGAAAGACAAGCCCACTTTTGCAGATCTGGCGGACGACCTGCTCGCTTTCATTGGGGACGCGGATTTGGCGGGTTTCAATTCCAACAAGTTCGACGTGCCATTATTGGTGGAAGAATTCTTGCGCTGCGGCAAGCATTTCGATTTGCGCAACCGCTATTTAGTTGATGTGCAGAACATTTTCCACAAGATGGAACCCCGGAATCTGACAGCAGCTTACAAGTTTTACTGCCACGCCAATTTGGAGGACGCGCATCAGGCGAGCGCAGACACAGAAGCCACCTACGAGGTCTTCAAGGCCCAGCTGGAAAAGTACAAAGACGTCTCCTACACCGACCCCAGAACCAAAATGACCTCCATCCCAATAAATGGGGATGTAAAGTCCCTCAGCGCGTTCACGCGGGAACACAACACGGTTGATTTGGCCGGTCACATCGTGCTGGACAAGAACCAGAATGCGGTCTTCAACTTCGGCAAGCACAAAGGCGTGCCTGTTTCTACCGTATTCATCAAAGAACCAGCCTATTACGATTGGATGATGAAGGCTGATTTTCCGCTTTACACCAAGGAAATCATCACCCAAATCTACAAGGAAGTGAAGCTTGAAAAGAAGTTTTCAAATCCCTCACTTTTTTAGGGGATACACAGACGTTTTGTATTAGAAATATTATTACATTTGCCACCGCTTTTAAACGGTGGCTTTTTTATGCCCAAAATTTTAAAAAGTAAATTTAAAATCATATAATTCAACAACTTACCAAAAATACTAATTGTATGGAAAAAATTAAATCATTGGCTGATCTCAAGAAAAAAAGAGAGGAGCTGCAATCCAAAATCGAGTTGCGCGAAGAAGGCGACAACGTAGAGAACCTGGTTCAAATCAAGGTTGCTATGGCCACCTGCGGTATTGCTTCCGGTGCAAAGCAGACGATGGAAGCCATCATTGACGAATGCAAAAAGCAGAACGTCAAGGCTGTCGTTTCCCAAACCGGCTGCATGGGCTACTGCTATGCCGAGCCGACCGTGGAAGTGAAGAAACCCGGCGAGGATCCTATCGTATTCGGTCACGTTGACACCAAGAAGGGTCAAGAATTGGTGACGAAATACATCATGAGTGGCGAAATCCTCGAAGGCGTAATCCCCGTCAACTACGAAAAAATCGATAACAAATAACAAGGAGGTCTCCAATGGCAAATTACAAATATCACATTTTGCTTTGCGGTGGTACCGGATGTACCGCTTCTGAAAGCCCGAAAATTAAAGAAAATTTCATCCAGTTGCTGGCTGAAAAGAACCTTACCGACGACGTGCAGGTGGTTGCCACCGGTTGTTTCGGTTTCTGTGAGAAGGGCCCCATCGTCAAGATTCTGCCCGACAACACATTCTACACCCAGGTAAAACCCGAAGATTGCCGCGAAATCATCGACGAGCACATCATCAAGGGTAGAAAAGTTCAGCGCCTGCTGTATGAAAACCCTGAGGACAAAGCTCACATCTCCGACTCCAAGCACATGGGTTTCTACAAGAAACAGATGCGTATCGCTTTGCGTAACTGCGGTTTCATCGATCCTGAAAACATCGACGAATACATCGCACGTGACGGTTACAAGGCTTTGGCTACCGTTCTGGAACAGAACGACCCTGCCGCTACCATCGACGTCATCAAGAAATCCGGTCTCCGTGGCCGTGGCGGTGCTGGTTTCCCCACCGGTTTGAAATGGGAACTCTGCGCCAAGAACGCTGCTGATCAGAAATACATCATCTGCAACGCCGACGAAGGCGACCCGGGTGCATTCATGGATCGTTCCATCTTGGAAGGCGACCCGCACTCCATCATCGAGGCTATGGCCATCGGCGGTTTCTGTATCGGAGCCACCATCGGTTTGGTCTATATCCGTGCTGAATACCCGCTGGCTATCCACCGTCTGCAGGTAGCTATCAACCAAGCCCGCGAATATGGTCTGCTCGGCAAGAACATCTTCGGTACCGATTTCGATTTCGACATCATCCTCCGCTACGGTGCTGGTGCATTCGTCTGCGGTGAGGAAACCGCTTTGATCCACTCCATGGAAGGTCTCCGTGGCGAGCCTACCTTCAAACCGCCATTCCCGGCAGTTGAAGGTTACTTGAAGAAACCGTCCAACGTGAACAACGTGGAAACCTACGCCAACATCCCGGTTATCATCAACAAGGGTTGGGAATGGTTCTCCTCTATCGGAACGGAGAAATCCAAAGGTACGAAAGTGTTCGCATTGGCCGGCCAGATCAACAACGTCGGTTTGATCGAAGTCCCGATGGGTATCACCTTGCGTGAAGTTATCTACGAAATCGGTGGCGGTATCAAGGGCGGCAAGAAGTTCAAAGCCGTTCAAACCGGCGGTCCTTCCGGCGGCTGCTTGACCGAGAAGTTCCTCGACACCCCGATCGACTATGATAACCTCGTGGCTGCTGGCTCCATGATGGGTTCCGGCGGTATGATCGTCATGGACGAAACCTCCTGTATGGTTTCCGTGGCCAAGTTCTACCTCGACTTCACCGTGGAAGAGTCCTGCGGCAAGTGTTCTCCCTGCCGTATCGGTAACAAGCGTCTGTGCGAAATCCTTGACAAGATCACCAAGGGCCAAGGCACCATGGAAGACCTTGACAAGCTCCGCAACCTGGCACATGTCATCAAAGACACTGCCCTTTGCGGTCTCGGCCAGACCTCCCCGAACCCGGTGTTGTCCACCATCGACAACTTCTGGGATGAGTACGTTGCCCACGTGGTTGACAAGAAATGTCCCGCTGGTCAATGCAAGGCCCTGAAACAATACATCATCGATCCTGAGAAGTGTAAAGGCTGTACCGCTTGCGCACGCAACTGTCCAGTCGGCGCTATCAGCGGAACGGTGAAGATGCCGCATGAAATCAACCAAGAACTCTGTATCAAGTGCGGTACCTGTATTGAAAAATGTAAATTTAACGCAATTAGTATTAAATAGTAAAAGGGTATTAATATGGATATGATAAAATTAACAATAGACAATAGAGAAGTTGAAGTACCAAAAGGTACCACTATTCTTAAAGCCGCTCAAGGCATGGGTATCGATATTCCTACCCTTTGCCATTTCGAGCTGAACAATCTGGGCGTGCACAACAAACCCGGCGGATGCCGTATTTGTGTGGTGGAAGTGGCCGGCCGTCGTAACCTGGCTCCCGCTTGTGTCACCGAATGTATGCCCGACATGGTGGTGAGAACCAATTCCATGCGCGTCATCAACGCTCGTAGAACCGTTCTCGAGCTGATCCTCTCCGACCACCCGGCAGACTGTCTGCAGTGTGCCAAGAACGGTAACTGCGAGTTGCAAGACCTCGCCGTGCGTTTCGGCATTCGTAAGAACCCGTTCATCGGACCGGAGCACGAGCAATCTTCCTACCAACTGGAGGTTTCCCCGTCCATCATCCGCGACATGAACAAGTGCGTCATGTGCCGTCGTTGCGAGACGATGTGTAACGAGATGCAGACCGTTGGTGCTCTGTCCGCCATCGAGCGTGGTTTCCCGGCAGTGGTTTCCACCGCTTTCAACCAGCATCTGGATCACTCACCGTGTACATTCTGCGGCCAGTGCGTCGCCGTTTGTCCTGTGGGCGCTCTTACCGAGGTTGACCACACCGGCGCAGTTCTCCGCGCTATCGTGGATCCCACCAAGAAGACGGTTGTCCAAGTGGCTCCCGCTGTGCGTGTGGCTATCGGTGAAGAGTTCGGCATGGAACCCGGTACCATTGCTACGGGCAAGCTGACCGCCGCTCTGAAAGCCCTCGGTTTCGACTATGTATTCGATACCGACTGGTCCGCCGACTTGACGATCATGGAAGAAGGCACCGAGCTCATCGGCCGTCTGACCAAATATCTGGGTGGTGACAAGAGCGTTCCGCTTCCTATCCTCACCTCCTGCTGCCCTGCATGGGTGAACTTCTTCGAGCACCAATTCCCTGAAATGAGAGATCTTCCTTCCACGGCAAAATCTCCTCAACAGATGTTCGGTGCTATCGCCAAATCCTATTTTGCTGAAAAGATTGGCATCAAACGCGAAGACATGATCAGCGTGTCTGTGATGCCTTGCTTGGCCAAGAAATACGAAGTTGGCCGTGACGAGTTCAAGGTAAACGGCAATCCTGATGTCGATTACTCCATCTCCACCCGCGAGCTGGCACGTCTCATCAAGATGGCCAACATCGACTTCAAATCCCTTCCGGATGCCGAATTCGACAGCCCGCTCGGTCAATCCACCGGTGCTGCTGTGATCTTCGGTACCACGGGCGGTGTGATTGAAGCTGCTGTCCGTACCGCTTACGAGGTTATCACCAAGAAACCGCTTCCGAAGATTGACTTCGAAGAGCTCCGTGGTTTGGAAGGTGTCCGTTCCGCTACCATCGATGTGGACGGTCTCAAGCTGAACATCGGTATCGCTCACGGTCTGAAGAACGCCCGTAAGTTGTTGGAAGACATCAAGGCCGGCAAGAGCCAGTTCCATGCCATCGAGATTATGGCTTGTCCTGGTGGTTGTATCGACGGTGCTGGTCAGCCGCTGCACCACGGTAATGCCGACATCATCAAGGCTCGTTGGGAGGCCATATACCGCGCTGACCGCGAAATGCCGATCCGTAAATCCCACGAAAACCCGTCCATCCAGGCTATCTACAAAGAGTATCTGGGTGAACCTTGCGGTCACAAGTCTCACGAACTGCTGCACACGCACTATTTCGACAGACAGACCACCGTGGAAGTGGATTTAAACAAATAATTAATCTGAAAAAAGCATAAACATGGATAATAAGAAGATTATAATAAAAATGAAACCTGAGGTCAGGGAAAAAGTTATTGAAATCTGCGATAACTTCGGCAACAACCCTGGCGAACTCATCAATGTCTTACATCAAACGCAGGACTTCCTCGGTTATCTGCCGGCAGAGGTTCAGGAGTTGATTGCGGAGAGACTGCACATGCCGACCGCCAAGGTTTACGGTGTGGTTTCTTTCTACGCATTCTTCACCATGACGCCGAAGGGCAAATACCCTGTATCCGTATGTATGGGTACCGCATGTTATGTGCGTGGTGGCGAGAAGATCCTGGACGCCTTCAAGAAAGAGTTGGGCGTGGAGGTTGGTCAAACTGATGCCAACGGTCTCTTCTCCCTCACCTCTTTGCGTTGCGTGGGTGCCTGCGGTCTGGCCCCTGTCGCCCTCGTTGACGGCAAGGTCTTCGGTCGTCTGGCTCCTGCCATGGTCAAGGACATCGTCAAGGAATACAGAGAAATGTAATAATTCCTCAATTTCCATACTTGAAAGGGCAGCTTTCGGGCTGCCCTTTTTTTGTGTGTGGAAGACGCGACATGGCACGTCTCTACTGTGCGAAAAAAAACGCATCAATACACGAATCGGATATTATCGCACCAGACCACATTGCCTGGACAGCCGACAAACGGCTCCTGGCAGCCTGCGGAAATCTGTATGATCAGATGGGTGGGTGTCGCATCCGCCTTATATCCAATCTCCCGTATAGGGACCATCTTCCCTTTCGAGTTGCGAGCCATGAAGCGGTTCTTGGATAGTTTCTCCCAAGATTTGTAATCGGAAAATTTGGTAATGTCACCGTAGCGGATGGGCAGGCGGTGGTCGTTCTGCCAGTTGGGGATGCTTTTGGTGATGTGTTCCGATGCCGTACCGACACGGTAGGCGAAGATGTTGCCGTCGGCATCCTCCCAGCGGTGCTGTAGGAAAAGCACAATCTCACCCGCGTCATGCCCTTGGATGGTGGTCACTTTAGTGGAGCCTGTCGCTTTCACCAATGGTTTGTCTTGCTGAATAACAGCCTTGTAATCGAGCATCAACGCTACGGGTCGTTTCGTGAATGGGATGCCCATATCAATAGCCTTTATCGGCACTTTGCAGCCCTCTAACGTCACTGGGTCAAGGAGACGGCCAGTGAACAGACTGCCCGTTGCAAGGGCCTTGAGGTCAATGCCGACAGCTGTAACTGTCTGCAATGTACTTTGAAGGCGGCAGCAATAGCCATTTCCGCGCCGCTCCGGCGTGACAGACACGGCGGCTTTTTCCACCCCGCAAACCTTAGCATACGCATTGCTCGTCCCCCACGGCGAACCATTTTTGCCATACGGATAAGGCTTGTTCTGGCGAATAGTGTCCTTTTTGGCGATAACGTACAGGGCGCGAGTCTTGCCGCCCAGCAAGATCGATTCCTTGATATACCGCACGGTCCAAGAATCCATCTTACCATAAGGCATATATTCAATCCTCTCCTGGGCTTGGAGGCTGGATGCCAGTACGAAGAAGAAAAATAGAATCTTGACTTTCATTTATACACTTTCAGAGAAAGACTCACAATCTGCCATTTCCTCCATTAACATCTCCTCGAACATACGCACAGAATTGGCCAGACTGTACGTTTTGGCTGCCTTTACATAGATCTTCTCCATGTATTCACGCTCTTTGGGATTGTCGAGCCAATAGTCGATTGCACGGGCAAGGTCTTTCGGGTTGCCCGGCAGGAACAACGAGCGATTGTCCAACGCAAACTGTGGGGTGGCACTAACCTCCGAATTGGCGATTATGGGCACCAATCCGGTGGCAAAAGCCTCAATGCACGAAATGGCCTCGCTCTCCATATCGCTGGCATGCACATACAGGTCGCATTGCAGAAGCAGGTCGATTAGTTCTTTTTGGCCAACATACACGAACTGTGGCGGATTGGTCAACTGTCCTCCAAGTTTCACATATTTGTCATATTCCGGTCCTTTGCCAGCAAAAACCAGCTGAATTTTGTCGGCATATTTGGAATATTTCACGGCATTGATGATGACATCCTGGCGTTTTTCCTGTGCAAGACGGCCAATCATCATAATCACAATCTTGTCTTGGTATTCTGGCAACTTCGGTGGTCTGACCTGATCAATCTTTATTTTCCCTGCCTCCGTGAACGTATCCTGAATACCATTGCTGATTGCATGGATTTTCGCCTTGTAGCCACGCTCCTCCAACATTCTTTTCATGAACTGCGACGGCACATGCACATGGCGGAACTTGTAGTAATGCCAGTCACGGAAATTACGGTAACTCATATTCTGTATCCATTGCACTTTCCCCAAGCCCACTGAAGACCATAGGTTTTCGGGCTGGATATGGAATGCCCCCGTGTTCGGTTTCCCAATTTTTGCAGCATAACTGCTTGCCACCATTTCAAGTGCGAAAGGCATAAAACTGTGCACAATATCCGCCCATTCGACCGCCTCGCGGATAACAGGTTTCGACTTGGACAGAACATCGCCAAATGTGAAACCGTGTTTCTTTACCAGCGGATTAAACAATGGTACTTTATATTCCGACACAATGTATTTCCCTGTCACCTCCACGGGCAACGCCATGCCTTTCTCATCCGTCTCCTGCAGGTCAGCACATAATATCCGCACCTCATGGCCACGCCGCCTCAATTCTCCAGCAAAACGCTGCGCCGAGATGCTCGTTCCGTTGTTATTAGTTTCGTAAGTGTCTATGACAAAGAGGATTTTCATAAAAAAAATACCGTTGAATTATTTAGGCTGCAAATGTACTTCTTTTCTTGAAAACAAAATGTTCTTACCTATAATAATATTGTCCAATTTTCCACATTATGGTTTTTCATATTTCCAAAAAAAGAGTACTTTTGCACTTTGAAAATGTTCTAAATCTCATCTCATTGAATCTTCAGAAACAGACAGAAGTGTTGCCCGTATTAGAGAATATCGACCAAAAATCGAACTTGTTCTGTTTTGGCGATGAGTTGAAGCTGTCAGTGTTGGAAGGTTCAACAACATCGTTGCCGGATTATTTCCAAACCGCCGATTATGCCTTAAACCTTCATGTGCAAGGTCTGATGACGGTCAGCGTCAACCATAAAATCTATCAAGTTGAGGCACCCTGTTTCTCTTCGATTCTGATCAACCAGCCCATTAAAGTAATTGAATCGAGCGATGACCATTTGCAGTATGTGCTGAGCTTTTCGCCGAAGTTTGCCGAAGACCTCCACCTGCAATTGACAGGCAACGCACATGTGAGGGCGTATATGCGCCCAGTGTTTCCGATGACGGAGCCGCAGATGCAGGTGGCGGTGCACTACATCGAACTGCTGCGTGATGTAATCGAAACCTCTGACGCGGATAACACCCGCGAAGTGGCACTTGATTTGGTGCGCTCAATGGTGAACTTCGTCTATGGATTGTACGACAAGTCCTTTTCGGACCACTACCAGCTCACGCACCCTGAGGAGTTGACAGGACGGTTCCTCTCCTTAGTGGAACAACACTGCCAAGAGCATCGCAATCTCGACTGGTACGCGTCCGAAACATGCCTGTCTCCCAAGTATTTGGCCAACGTAGTCAAACAAGTCACGGGTCGCACAACAGGTGAGTGCATTACCTATGACCTTGTCAAACAAGCTAAATCGCTGCTGTTAGCCACCACGCTTCCCATACAGGAAATTTCTGACCGACTCGGTTTCAAAAACCAGAGCCACTTCGGAACCTTCTTCCGCCGGGAGGTGGGAGTGGGCCCGAAAGCGTTCCGAAATGGAGAGAGATAGACTTCTTTGCAGGGATATTCACGAACGTCAAGAACACAGAGACACGGGGAAATAATCTGTGGATCGTATAATCCTGCCTTTCAGAATAGCGTCTGCACAAATTCGGAGAAATAGACGCGCCAGTTGCGCCAGGTGTGGCCGCCAATAGTCGTGCGCGCAGAATATTTCGCTCCTTCGCGCTTCAGCTTCCTGCAAAAGGCTGCCATCTGCGGATGTAAAATATCACCAGAACCACCACTAATCCAATATTCGGAATAATGACTCACCGGAAGCTGCTGTTTGCCAATCACCGGCGAAAACAGTCCCACCGCGGAAAAAGTGCTGTCGCACATATTGGCCAGATTGGCCGATTGCTTGGCACCAGCCGAAAGTCCGGCCACGGCACGGCTTCCCTGCCAATCGGCAAAACGATATTTCTCTTTTAAGAATGCCTCCATCTCCGGATAACAGCGTTCAAATTCCAGTTTCGACCATTTCGAAAACGAAAGGATATTTTTCATCAGGCTCACAGTCTCGTCTTGGCCCACAAAGCACTCGGGATTGGCATCGGGCATCACCAGGATCATGGGCTTCGCCTTTTGCTGCAGGATGAGGTTCTCCAAAATCTGGGCTGCCTGTCCTCGGTCCATCCATGCTGTCTCGTTACCGTTCAATCCGTGCAACAAATACAGCACAGGATAGCTGTCCGAACCCTCCGTATATTGCGGTGGCGTATAAACCAGAATCCTCCGGCTTTTGCCTTCAGACTTTCTATGCAACACAAGCGTATCCAATCTCCCCTGCATGACATCCCTGACATACAAGTCGGCCTGCGGGGTTCCGCGGAAAACGAAAAAGCTCCTTTTTTGGCTATATACACGCACAGAATCCGGATTGGCAGGATCAAGCGACCATCCATTTTCTGTGATAAACTGATAGGTATAAACCTCCGGTGTCAAGGGTGGCGTGGTATAGGACCAAACACCCGCACTGTCTTTCGACATCTTGATTTTATGTGCCCCTTCTGTCTTAACGATTGTCTTTTGATGGCGCAAATCGCAATCACATAATAGCTTAACCTTTTTGGCAGTTGGATCTACATAGCGGAAAGTCACGGAACCATCCTGATTGATGCGCGAAATTCCGAATTCGGAAACTTGAGCGGAGAGCAGAATACAACTGTAACACAACAGACTAAAAAACAGTGTTTTATAAAAAAAATCTCTTGTTCGTCTCATAACTGATATTGCTTCGTTCCTGTAGATGTACAAGTTACATTAACCATGCATTAACGACACCCCGCCAATATTATTGTTTGGTTGGTCAAAGCAACTATGGCCACCCTGCATTAATGATTCTCCGCCACCTCTGGCAACGGCATGAAACGTACCGTATAAACCATCTCCCCGTCATCGTGTGTCACCGTGATGCGCGCAGTGCGATTGTTCTCGGGCGTGACCTGTTCCACATTAACCTTAGCGTTGGGTGACTGCGCTGTGCCCGTAATGACAGGCATTTCGGCGGCATCTGCATACAACTCATAATCAAGTATGTCTGGGTTGAAATCTGGCAACGGAAAACCGTCCACCTCAACGGAAGCCAAACGCTTGTTGTAAATCATCTTGATATCATCAATAATCAGTTTGTCACCGGCGCTGCCACCTTTTGTGATTTTGTTGGTGGAAAAGGTGACCAAAATATAGCTGGGATTACCGGCTGTACCAACCACCTGGTTTTGTGAATTGTAATAGGTGAACTTATACTTGTACTGATGCCATTTCCGGTCGTTAGGATCTCTCATTTCACAAAAGACATTGCCCACCTTCCCCTTCTGCGGAGTGTTCGCCTGATGCGTGTTCACATCCTTGTATGCCACGTTGCCATGTAGGTGGAACTTGGCTGCCGCCACATTGGAGGGATTCTTCATTTCGAACTTGCACCAGAAGGAGACGGAGTCGGGGCGGCCCGTGAACGGGATGGCAGCATGGTGCCCAGCACTGTTCTCCTTGTCGGTATAGTTGTGATTGGCCTCGCTTTTGGTGTCGGGCGTGGCAAAGCGCATCTGGCCAGTGGTCATCACCCCGTTTACCAGCGCCACACCGCCGATGAAGGCAGAATAGATCTCGCAACCGTAACCGCTATGTCCCGCCACACGATTGCTGTGGTTCTTCAACATACAGGGACAGCCCCACGCATAGATGCCTTTGAGCTGACAGTCGGCCTCGTTGAACGAATGCCAGTATTTGGGCAAAGCGTTGCCGGTTGTCGTCGAGGTCCACTGTTCGAAATCGGCGTTTGGAAGTTGTGTTTGGGCGGAAAGCATTGCCGCCATGCATATTAAACTGATGGTTAAAATATTATTTCTGGACATGATTTTTAGATTTTACGGTTTGCAATTTGAGATTTGAGACCATAGACTAAAGACCTTTTATGTCAGGTCCAATAGCCAATTTACGCATACATCAGTTCAGCGGGTTCAAACTCCGTCACCGCTTCCTGAAGCATATCCTCGAACTGGCTGATGGAATGGTCGATGTTGTATCGTTTGGCGGCTTCGGCGTATTGACGCTCCATACGGGCACGCTCGGCGGGGTTGTCGAGCCAATAGTCAATAGCGCGGGCGAGATCTTTAGGACTGCCAGCGGTGAAGAGACTGCGTCCGTCGAGGGCGAACTGTGGTGTGGCAGAGAGTTCGCTGTTGGCTATGACGGGCACCAAACCCGTGGCAAAGGCCTCGATACAGGAGATGGCCTCCGACTCCATGTCCGAAGAATGGACATACAAGTCGCACTGCGCTAACATGTTGATGAGTTCCTGACGGTTGTAGTAGCCGAAGATGGGCGGGTTCTTCAGCGACTGACCGAGTTCCACATAGTCCTCGTATTTAGGACCTTTTCCTGCAAAAATGAGCTGGATTTTGTCTGCATATTTGGAGTGTTTCACGGCGTTGATGATAACATCCTGGCGCTTCTCCACGGAGAGCCGACCCACCATCATAATCAGGATCTTGCCTTCAAACTCCGGCGACTTCTGGCGTTTCGTCCAGACAAAATCGTCCTGAATGCCGTTGGAGATGACATGGATTTTGGCAGAGTAGCCCCGTTTGGTGATTTCGTCGGCCATGAACTGCGACGGCGTATGCACATGCGTGAAGCGGTCGTAGATACGGCGACGGAAACCGCGATAGACGGCGTTGGTGAGCCAGGTCACCTTGCCAAGATTCACCGAAGAGGTAATGTTCTCGGGCTGGATGTGGAAGGCGGCGGTGGCGGGTTTGCCGAGGCGGTCAGCCACTCGCTTGGCGTAGGACTCCAGCGCAAAGGGCATGAAACAGTGCACCACGTCGGCCCATTGGACAGCCTCGGCCACGACACTAGCTTCTCGAGCGGCGAACTGGAAACCGTGTTTCTCGATAAGTCCCTGGAACACAGGTATTCTGAACACATCTAATGCGTAGATATTCTCGGACGGTTCGCCCGTGGTGAGGATGCGCACCTCATGTCCTCTTTTGCGCAGTTCGGCGGCGAAACGTTGCGCGGAAATACTTGTCCCGTTGTTGTTGGTCTGATAGGTGTCGATGACGAATAAGATTTTCATAACAGCATATTTTTAAGTTATACATTCCATTCCGGGGCTTTAATCAAGCCTTTCTATGGGTATAACAATGCTGTTGGTGAAAATGCAACCCAAAATTTGAAAAAAAATTACTTCCCAATCTCCAACCCCAAGCAAACTCCTACCGACCACGGGCTTACAGAGATTGCGGAAAGCTGTGAGTACAAACCCATTAGCAGGTCCACGTGCTGCGAAACGGGGTGCTGGGCGGACACTTCCCAAAAGGGGATTACATCCACTTCCCTGCCCGAAATTCCTGTTCCCGAGCGGCCGGAATAGACAGGGAAGGAAGCTATGACTCCCACCGTGGCATGAATTCCCCACTGGCGGGTGAGTGACCAGCGTGTGTTAAGAACGATGGGTAGTCCTATCCTACCCTCCTCACGCCATTTAGAAGTGTCCGGTTTGGTCGCGTATGCAAAGTTGAGACCGCCACCAACGCCCCAATTGTCGTGGAAATAGAAACCGTAACGGAGGTCGAGACGGGTCATCAGCTCGCTACCATAACCAAATGAAACAACTGGCTGGAAAACATGGCGACTGCTAAAGGGAGTTGGCGAACGCTTCGTTGGCTTGAGTGCCGTCATCCGTTTGGGAAGTCGCACCGCCGTAATGGACGGCGTTATCGAAAAAGACAAGGGTTGTAAATTGAGGGGAGGAAGTGTGAAAGGAGTTGTTTCCTGCTTTTCAGGCAACTTATTGTCAAGTGCTTGCTCATCTATAGAAGGACGATATGACGTATTATCGATTTTGTTCTTGCCATTGCCACTTTCAGCATCACTCATTTTCGGCTGTTGCGGAGATGTTGGGGCTTGCGATTGTGGTTTAGGCTGTGTAGCGGCTGGCTTCTGTGGCGAAGTTTGCGCCTGGGGTTTTAGCGGGGCCTGTACCTGAGGCCTGGGCTGAGGCTTCGTCTGCGCCAGCGAGTTTGGTTTCGCTTGTGATTGCGGTTTCGGTTGCTGTTTCGGTTGCGGCGGGGTGGCCTTGATGACGACCACATTGTTGTGGACGGTGAAAGTCAGTTTATTGCCAAGCACTTGTTTCAAAGCCGCTTGGTAGTTCGATGTGTTGATGGCACCCGTGAACGCTGGAGCGTTAGCAATATCCTGCGGACGGTACATGATCTGCAAGGAGAAGTGTGCCTCAATGTCGTGCAGAACCTTGGATACTGACACAGACTTGTACGTCCGGTTGAAGGGACCTCCAGCCGTAGCGCAAAGTGTGGTAAACAGGAAACATACTATCAGTAACCGGCGCATCTTATTGGTTGGAAATAATATAAGTTCCGTTCTGTTCTTGGATAGATATAGGCAAAAGGGCTTTAAGCGCATCGCACACGTCCGCGAAAGACTCATTGGTGGAAACGGAAATATAGACCTGCTCCTGAGCCAGTTGGGCATCATCAATAGAGATGCGCACGTCGTAGATGCGCTCTAACTTCCGGGCGAGGTCGCGCAACGGGATATTGTCGAACGCCAATCGTCCTTCCGTCCAGGCATCGGCATCGGAAGCTTGCGCCGGCTCCTTGTCAAAAGTTGCTGTTTCTCGGTCAAAACGTACCTGCTCATTGGGACTCACCAAGACGGAATCCTGCTTGTGCTTGATCTTCACGGAACCTTCCATCAGTACAAGCGTATAGTCCTCATCCTGCTGGTAGGCAGAAAGGTTGAACTGGGTGCCCAACACCGTGACGCTGTAGTCGCCCACATTGATAACGAACGGTTTTTTCGCATCTTTCTGCACATCAAACACACCCTCGCCCTCAAAGGTGATGCATCGGTCTTCCTTGCCGAAATCCTTGGCACAGGTAAGTTTGGAACCGCCATTGAGCGTCACCTGCGTGCCGTCGGGTAGCGTCACCGTCTGCTGCTCGTGCGGGGCAGTCTGTGCAAAAAACGGCTCTTGTGTATCTTTGGGCAAGAACAGCCACAGGGCGGAGCCGATGAGCAGCAAGGCCACAGCGGCAGCCGCATAGTACCAATATCTCTTTTTCGAGGAAGTGTCTTTTTCAATCGTTGAGGAAACTCCACTTGCTGCATTCTTCCCTTCAGTTTTCCGGGCTTCCATCATCCGTTTCCAAGCGTCGGCGGTCTTGTCGGAAGCCTGCTCCCGCGATGCATCGCGCCACTCTGCCTCCCATTGTTGGAACAAGGAACGGTTCTGCTCGCCCTCCTGCAAGAAACGGGAGAGGAGTTTTTCATCCTCGTCCGTGATTGTGCCCTGAAAATAACTTTGTGCTATCTTGTAGAAATCTATATCCATAAGCGCTTCTTTGTCAGAATAACAACTGAAGGATGCATAAAGCAACCATCAAAATGAAGTTTTTTAATAAATATTTTTTCAAAATGTCCAAGGCAGTATGGATATGCTTCTCCACCGCCTGCCGCGTGATGCCCATCTGTTCAGCAATCTCCTTGGGTTTTAACTCCTCTTTGCGACTGAGCATGAATATCTCTCTTGACTTTTCGCTTGTCTGCATAAGGGCATCATCCACCAACTGTTGCAATTCCTTGCCAACGAGAATGGCCTCCGCACCCGGAGCAAAATCCTGCCAATACAGTTGCTCCGAGCCCTTTTCTTCCATCATCACATCCAGCGGATCCGAGCTGGCCACCACCCGATGTTTCAATTCATTCAGGCACTCGTTGCGCACCATCATAAACAGCAGTCCTTTAGCATTCGTTAGGATTGTGTTTTCGCGTTTGTTCCACAACCGTAGAAAGCAGTTCTGCACAATGTCCTCGGCTGTCTCCTCATCCACAAAGCGCATGGCGAAGCGCACAAGACGAGGCTGGTATTCAAAAAACAGCTGCTCGAAATGTGATTCATCGAGTTGGAGTATGTTGGTATTAGTTTGCATTTTTTATACCTTTCCTCATCAATCGGCAAAGGTACAAAATTTATTTGTCCAGACGCACCTCGCGACCTTCCGACAGGATATATACCGCTATCTGTTTATTCTTGACACCGAATCGGATAGCAGCGTCAAGAGAATCCTCCGGAAAGAGACACGAACTGTCAAAATAGTAGAGACTGTCGGTGGTATCGAGCCAGCCGTATGAGGTTCTTCTTCATTTTTATAATACTGTAATTTCTGTTGTAAAGAAACTATTCACCAATAATCTCCTTGTGGTTTATCAGGATATTCTTGGCAGTACCCACCTTGTTAGAAAATTCGAACATCGACATCGTGTACCATCCCTCGTAGTCGGGAGCCCAGTAGCGGATTCCCGCCATGCCGTTGGCCTTGCCCCATTTCACCACATCGGCGTAGATGTTAGCCTGGCCCTGCTGGTCGTGTTTGTAGCCTTTCACCTTCTTGTTCCATCCGGCAAAAGGTCCATCCATCTTGCCCGACGGATAGGAAAATTCGCCGATAAACACGTTAAGCCCGCATTTTTTATTGATCTTCTTGACCGTTTTTTTCAAAAGGCCCTTCTTGTTCAACGACATGGACGGGGCACTGGGATAGTAGCTGATACCGGCAGTCTCCATCTCATAGCCGTTCTGTTTCATGTATTTGAAGAAAGCTACGCTGCAACTTGCCGGGAAGACCACGGTGGCGATGTGTGTCGAGAATTTGACATTGGAGGCATCTTTGCCCAGTTTTGCGTAAGCGTTCAGAATACCCCTTTTCACTGCAGCATAAGCTTTTGCATCGTGTTTCCATACATGTTTCTTCAGCCAACCGCGTGCAAACACCGGTGCCGTGTATTTCTTGAGGGTTCCGGCTTTTGCCAGTTTGGGATCCACAGCAGTTTTCAGTCCCATGCTGATGCCAGCGAAGCCGAAATTGGCCTCGTTGCCGAGATTCCAGTTCTCCACGGTGCAACCTGTGTTGAGAATGGCCTCAGCCACAAATTCGCCGTATGCTTCCAGTACCACACAGATTTCATCGAGGGTCAATTCCTCCCAAGCTTTTCCGTTCATCAGGTAATTGAATTCCGGATACTCGTCGAAACGCGGGGCTTGCTGTTTATCCATATCCATGTAGGTGTAGGCGCACATGATTTCCGGGTTGATGGGCATATCTAATGCTTTTGCAATCTGACACAGACGGATGGCTTGGTCAAAGGTGTGCACATTGGCATTCTCGTCAGGTTCCCCGTCAGTGGTGTTCTCGGCGGTCACATGGCGTTTGGTGGCCACGCGGACATACATTTCGGTGGAGCCGAGCTCACGATAAATGGACTGCAATTCCTCCGGGGTTAAGGCCGTTTTGCCGTTAACATTGAATTTGTATCCCGCTTGGAACTGGTTCAAGGAGAAGGGGCTCAAGGAAAGGGCCACGCGAAAATCCTCGGACTGGGAATCCTTGGGGGCATGGGATTTCTTCTTACCTTCTTTTTCGCCTACGAACAACAATGGAATCACTTGAGATGTGCCTTTCGCACGCATGACGCGCTGGTCACCCATCTCCTTGCCGTCGATGTTGGCGTAACCCACATATTCCATCCGGTCGCTGGGTTCAAACGGGTTGGCAACCATATTTTTGGTCTGTGGAGACGCAAGATTTTGCGTCTCCACAACGCCCTGATATTCAATTTTGTCGGCGTTTCCGCCACCTTCACACACCATCTTGACGGATGACACATGGCCATTCTGGCGGGCGGTCAGCACGTACGTACCCGGCATGGCAAGGGAGACTCGAAACAGGTGTGTGCCTGGTTGGTCCGATTGTATGGATGAATGATCGATTGCGGAAACGACACGACCATTAACATCGGCAATGGTCAGAACCACCTTTCCGGCCTCAGCTACGGCAAGGCGCACATCGGTGGTGTTTTTGAACGGATTGGGATTGTTTTGAGACAAAACCAAACCGCCGTTTCTGTCCATATCACCCGCAATATTCCGCATAACCAGCGTAGTGTCGGGCCAAAAAAGGATTTCTTGCCATCCTTTGGTATGGTTGGTGACCACCACACGGTCGAGTTGCACATTACGGCCGTCGGCATCACGTCCTGTGAATGTAAGGGTAATGTCTTGCGCAGCAGCGAAAAAGCACATCAGCGCCAAAAGGGAAAGAGTGATAAGTTTTTTCATAATTTATTGTGTTTTAAGAAATAAATAATCAATATAGACGTGAGATTGCAAAAATACGATTATTTGACCATACGTCAATCCTCTCTTTCCCATTACTTTTGTTCAATTTTCCACATTTCAAAATATATTATGTTCATAATTGTATAAAATTTGCATCGTTTTAAACACAATATTATACTTACATTGTTCAATTAGTTATTCCCGTTTTTCAAAAAAAATATTATTTTTGCGGCTGAATTGGTGGTAACAGTACCACTGATTTTAGTGGTAAATTATACTTATGAAAAAACTCCATACCATCCTGCTGCCGTGCCTCGCTTTCGTGTGCGCGGTACTTTTGCTGGCCGCCTGCAACGGCAAGAAGAACACCAAAATCAAAGAGAACCCCGACATGGAGTACCGTACACTGGGCAGCACGGGGCTGCGCGTGGGCGTCATCGGCCTCGGCTGCGGCGGCTTTGACGACATCGATTCCGCCACCTCCCGCGAGCTGGTGACCTACGCCCTCGACCATGGCATGAACTACATGGACATCTACGACGCCAACCCGAAAGTGCGCAGCAACATCGGTTACGGTCTCGGCGACCGCCGCGAGGAGATGATCATCCAAGGCCATATCGGCTGCTGGTGGAACGGCGACAGTTACGAGCGCACCCGCGACGTGGAGAAGTGCAAGAAGGGCTTTGAAGACCTGCTCACCCGCCTGCACACCGACTATATCGACATCGGCATGATGCACATTTTCGACAAGATGGAAGAATGGGAAGCCGTGCAAGGCAGTGATTATCTGCAATATGTTAAGGATTTGAAAGCACAAGGCAAGATCAAGCATATAGGTGTAAGCAGTCACAACGCCGAGGTGGCCCTCGCCATCGCCAAGAGCGGGTTAGTGGAAGTTATCATGTTCAGCCTCAACCCCGCCTTCGACCGCGTGGCGTCAGGCAACAACCCATGGGATCCAGCCACTTTTGATAACATGTTGCCGGGCATTGACCCTGTGCGCGTGGAGCTGTACGATTACTGCGCCCAGCACAACATCGCCATCACAGTGATGAAGACCTTCGGTGGCCGCGACCGCCTGCTGGATGCGGAGAAATCGCCTTTGAAAGTAGCGCTCACCCGCGAGCAGTGCATTGCCTACGTGCTGGCCAAGCCGTGCGTGGCTACGGTTTTGTGCACCATTGACAATGCCAGCAAGGTGGACGAATATTTGCACTACAACAAAGCCAGCGACGAGGAGAAAGATTACAACGCTGTATTGAACAAGCCCACGGCACAAGCGGAAGCCGGCAAGGGTGCATGCACTTACTGCAAGCACTGCGCCCCCTGCCCTGCAGGCATTGATATTGCCGAGGTCAACCATTTGTTGGACAAAGCCAAGATAGCCGGCAAGGTCACGGACGAGTTGGCTGCCAAATACAAAGCATTGGCGCATTACGCCAGCGAGTGCGTGCAGTGCGGCGCGTGCGAGGGACGTTGTCCCTTCGACGTGCCCGTGCGAGAACGGATGGAAGAAGCGGAAGCGATGTTCGGATATTAATATGGGAACCGGCTCTAAAACGAGCCGGTTTTTTTATTCACTTTCATCCACATTTTCCCCATTAGCACCCTCTCGGAATCAAGAATTTTATGTACTTTTGCAACGGTAAATAGCTTGTGGAGTCTTCCATTGTATTTGCTGTACAATAACACCGCGAAGGAATGATGGTAACAAGGTCAAGAATTCCTGACGGACAACATAACAGCTTGGCTGTCAATGCAGAAAGAGAGATTTCTGTGCGTTCCGGTTTTGAAAAATCCAGAATCGGGAAGTCGGTGGGGTATGCACTGCACCCAGACAAGCTCTACTGGTTCCCGATACGGGCCACTTACCATCGCGCGCAGAAGGTGTACAACAAGCTGGTGGCCATCAACAACGGTGGTTTTGAGCTTTATCTTCCGGTGTTACGGCGGATTGAATATATCAATGAAGGCGCAAAAAAGCCAGTACAGCAGATCATGGAAGAGCCTTTGGACAAGGGGTTGTTGTTCATGAGGGCCACCTTAAGGGATTTTCAGGCATTGGTGCAAACTCCGTCATTGGTGCCCGGTCTGACGCCATACTACAACCATTTTTCCACCAGCAAGTCAGGCAAAAACGAGTATCTGACTGTCCCTGACCGGCAGATGGAGAGTTTCAGGATTATTGTGGAGTCCCGCAACAAGGACATCATCGTCAATCAGAAGGAGATGCCGCAGCTTATCGAGGGCGACACGGTGATGGTCACCGACGGTCCTTTTGCCGGCGTGGAGGGTGTTGTGATGAAGTTCAAGCACCAAAAGCGTGTTTTCGTGGAGTTGAAGGGTGTGGGCCGCTACGCCACGGCATACGTGCCAGGGGCGTGGATAAAGAAGATTGAAAGTTAAAAGATCTGAGTTCCACCATCATACCGTTGAAGATATCTCAAACAACAAAACCCACTCTTTCTTGTTCTTTTCCTATTGCATAATTGTCCAATAGCATTATTTCTAGACAAATTTAATTATGAACTACAAACTTATAGATCTACAAATTCATGGTGACCAGCGAGGGAAACTCATCTCTCTGGAAAGCCTTAAAAACGTTCCGTTTGAAATTAAACGGATTTACTATATGTTTGATACCTTGCCGAACGAGGCACGAGGGTTCCATGCCCACAAAGATCTGGAACAAATAGTAATCGCCATGGACGGTGCTTGCCGTTTTATTCTCGATGACGGACAACGACGCGAGCAGGTTCTTTTGAACCGCCCGGATGTTGGATTGTATATCGGAAAGAACATGTGGAGGGAAATGCACGACTTTTCGTACGGTTGCAAACTTGTTGTCTTGGCAAGTGAATATTATGATGAGAAAGAGTACATTCGGAACTATGACGATTTTTTGAAATCTATTGATTTATGAAATTAGACAAATTTTCTGGCAAGGATGTTTGTATCAGTCCTTTGGCAAAAATTGGAAACAATGTTCGTATAGGTGATAGAACTATAATCTACGATAATGTGGAGATAGGAGATAACACCACTATTTGCAACGATTGTGTTATAGGGGAGCCCATGAATGCTTATTATAGTGAAGGTGAACTCTATGAAAACCCAAAGACTGTCATTGGCCCCGGTTCACTAATTCGCAGCCATACAATTATCTATGCGGGGAATATGATAGGCGACCATTTTCAAACAGGACATCGTGTGACGGTACGGGAAAACACCATATTTGGCTCACATTGTAGTCTCGGAACGCTTGATGACATTCAAGGTCATTCGGTTTTTGGAAATTACTGCCGGCTGCATAGCAATGTACATATCGGGATGCACTCCACGTTGGGCAATTTCGTATTCGTATATCCATACGTGATTTTCACGAATGACCCTACTCCACCCAGTGATATTTGCATCGGGCCTTCAGTGGACGATTTCTCGCAAATTGCTACGGGAAGTGTGCTATTGCCCGGAGTAAAAATAGGCAAGCACTGTTTGGTAGGTGCGGGAAGTTCTGTTACAAAAGATGTGCCGGATTATCAATTGGTTGTTGGAGTGCCTGCAAAAGTGGTTAAGGATGTGCGAGATATTAAGGACCGAGAAACAGGAAAAGCGCATTATCCTTGGCCATATCGCTTCTGCAGAAATATGCCGTGGGAGGATATTGGATTTGAAAAGTGGTCAAATAATTAATGTCTAAAATGTTAAACTAATATAATATGAAGTCGCAAAAAATTGAGGTCTATCATTTTGGACCTATAAGAGAAGCCATTATTGATATTAAACCATTGCTTGTATTGATTGGTCCACAGGCTAGTGGCAAAAGCACTATTGCCAAGTTGATTTATTTCTTTCAGCAGTTACCATTGGAATTCTTTACTCGGTATTTTCAGTCTAACCGTGAATATGTGGACATGACACAAGATTTGATAGTACCTATTCGTGAGAAGTTTTATGATTTTTTTGGATCGACCTTTCACCTTCCAGATTTTGTCATAGTCTATCATTATTATGAGGGGCATACATTGACATTGTCTCTTACTCCAACGAAAAAGATTGATGCGCATTTTTCGGATAATTTTCTTACAAGACATGATAAAAATGAGCTTCGCAGTTTTAAAAGAGAGTTACAAAAAGTCAAGGTTGAAATGATGGAAGATACTAATGCTTCCAAAAGACTAGTACTTGAAGAGAGGCAATTACAGTATTTACATTTGCTGAATGATAAAATTGGTGAGATTTTCGGCAATGACCACAATGATCAGTTGTTTATTCTTGCTGGGCGAAATGCGACAGTAGGGTATAGTGAAACATTCGAGGATATGCTTCGTGAAAGCATCCAGAGGAATATTGAGGCTCAAGGTAGGCGTGCTTTCAAAAGCAGAGAACAAACAATTGATGAAACCCTGATGTTGAGTTTTATGCAAAGAGTAGTGAAAATGCGTCAAACGTTTATCAATCTTGGAAATTTTGAAGGTATTATAGCCCATGCTCCCAAAGAGATAAAACCCAAATTAATTATAGCTAATAATTTTATTCGGAAAGTTTTAATGGGACAATATTCCACTTCAGAATATGGAGAACGTATTATTCATAATGATGGCAATTATGTATATTTAAAAAATGCATCATCTGGGCAACAAGAGTCTATCCGCATAATGCAGGATGCATTTCTATCTATATATCAAGGTAATAAATTATTGCGTATTGTTGAAGAGCCTGAAGCACATGTTTATCCAGAGGCACAGATGGCTATTATTCAATTATTGGTGTTGATGTTAAATAACACACCATCAAATAATTTAATCCTTACCACACATAGTCCATATACGTTGACCATTATTAATAATTTAATCTATGCTGCCAAGGTGGGTGAAAACAATGGGGATGCCGTAAGTGGTATTGTAGAAAGAGCCCTTTGGTTAAACGAAGATAAAGTTGCAGCATATAGGATAATAAGTGGAGATGCTGAGAATATCGTTGATGAGGATTTGAAGGAGATAAAGGCTGAGTTAATAGATGAGGTGTCCAATATAATCAATGAGCAGTATGGTAAAATTTTGAATATAGAAGTAAAGGAATTTGATGAAAAATAATACGAATAAGAACTTGTCGTTCTTTGATTCATATAATAATGTGGCCTACATAAAGTCACATGACACACGGAAAAAAGTAGTACTTCGTGAGCCCAAAGAGGCAAGAGAGTATAGATTAGATAATACTTCAGGTAAAAAAATTGTTGTCTATACTATAGACGGTGGACTCATCAACGATAATAATGTGTTGAAATGCGATTATGGTATTTATACGGAAGATGACATTTTATATTTTATTGAGTTGAAAGGTGACGACTATGTTTGGGCGTTGAAGCAATTATTAAGCACGATTGACATATTATTGGTGAGACCTCAGGTTAATGTGAACAGATTCAATGCAAGGATTGTATTGTCTAAAATGCGTGTGCCTGATATTATACCTGTCGAGGAAAAAAAGCTTCAATTATATGTTAGTAAACGAGGAGGTGATTTTATCAAAAAATGCCGAGTCCTAACAGATGTGATATGATTAGTTCAATAAATATTTCGGAAAATATAGAATGTTGACAATGCAAATCCCTTTCCTCTCTCTCAAATCCGTCACCGCCTCGCACGGTGATGAAATCAATGCCGCTGTCGCTCGCGTTGTGAATAGCGGCTGGTATCTTCAAGGCGAAGAGAACAAACGCTTTGAAGAAAACTATGCGAAATACATTGGAACTAATTATTGCATCGGGTGCGCCAATGGCTTGGATGCTTTGATATGGATACTCAGGGCATACAAAGAACTCGGTGTAATGCAGGATGGTGACGAAATAATTGTACCTGCCAACACATATATAGCAACTATTTTGGCCATTACGGAAAACAATTTGAAACCTGTTTTGGTTGAGCCTCGGTTTGACACTTTGGAAATTGACGACAGCCGTATTGAGGATAAAATCACACCAAGAACCAAGGCAATGATGATTGTCCACTTGTATGGACGATGCGCCTACACCGAAAGAATAGGCGTAATTTGTAAGAAGTACAACCTTAAATTGATAGAGGACAATGCCCAGGCACACGGCTGCCGTTATGATGAAAGACGAACAGGTTCGTTGGGCGATGCAGCTGGACACAGTTTCTATCCTGGAAAAAATCTTGGTGCTTTAGGTGATGGTGGCGCGGTAACAACCAGCGACAAGGATTTGGCAGATACGGTAAGGGCCTTGGCCAACTATGGTTCGCAAAAAAAATACGTGTTCAAATACTGCGGGCGCAATAGCCGTTTGGATGAGATTCAGGCTGCCGTTCTGGACGTGAAACTCAAACATTTGGACGAAGACAATCATCACAGGCAGAAAGTAGCAAACTATTACTACGATCATATCAAGAATCCGAAAATTGTTTTGCCGGAGCGCTTGGGTGATAAAAACAATGTTTACCACCTTTTCCCTGTCTTTTGTGAGCAACGTGATGATTTCCAGCAATATCTGAAAGAAAACGGCATTCAGACCTTGATTCATTATCCCATTCCACCGCACAAACAAGAATGTTATAAGGGATGGGATGAAATGTCACTACCTATAACGGAAAAGATCCACAAACAAGAACTTAGTCTGCCGATAAGTCCGGTAATGTCAATGGACGAGGCAAAATATGTCGTGGATATAATCAACAGGTTTTAAAGGGAACGCATTTTCATGGCCGAACAAGAAAACCCAACTACTTCTTATCGGAAAATCTTTAAAGCGACATCGTTATTCGGTGGAGTACAGGTTTACCAAATACTCATCGGCATAATCAGATCCAAATTTGTTGCAGTCCTGTTAGGTCCTGCTGGTATGGGTATTCAAGGCTTGTATCAGTCTGCAATACAAATGGTACAAAGCTTCTCTTCTTTAGGCCTGTCCTCCAGTGCGGTGAGGGATGTTTCTGAAGCCAATGGTAGCGGAGATACCCATCGTATTGGTTTGACGGTTGCTGTGGTAAAAAGGTTGGTGTGGATCACTGGACTTATTGGACTTGCCGCCACTGCAGTTTTGTCACCTGTATTAAGCAAAACCACTTTCGGTAATTATGACTATGTCATACCGTTTATTTTTCTGTCTGTAACATTACTGATAGATCAACTCAGTGCAGGACAGCGGGTAATATTGCAGGGGACGAGAAAATTGCGATTCCTCGCAAGATCCACTGCAATCGGTTCTACGGTGGGTTTAGCTGTTTCTATCCCGCTGTATTATTGGTTTGGTGTTAAAGGTATTGTGCCGACACTGATACTGAATTCAGTCACCATGTTGTGCCTCACATGGTATTTTTCAAGAAAGGTCAAAATAGAAAAAGTAGAGGTGACTAACAAGGAAACATTTCAGAAGGGTAAATCCATGTTGAAGATGGGGATTGCCATGAGTGTCAGTGCTATTTTGGTTACGTTAACCTCATATTTACTCCGGGGCTATATTCGACACTTGGGCGGGACAGAACAAGTGGGATTGTTTACTGCAGGTTTTGTCATCATGAATACATACGTCGGTATGGTTTTCAATGCCATGGGAACGGATTATTATCCACGTTTGGCCGCAGTCAACAAGGATAATGACAAATGCCGACGGGTGATTAACCAGCAGGGTGAAATTGCGACTCTGATTATTGCTCCGTTATTGGTTTCCTGTATGATTTTAATGCCGTTCATTATACGGATAATATACACAGATAAGTTTTTGCCGGCAGCAGATTACGTGCTTTGGGCTGTTGTGGGCATGATGTTTAAAGTGTTTTCATGGGTGATATCATTTTGTTTTCTTGCCAAAGCAGAATCAAAATTATTTATCATAAATGAAACTGTCACAAATGTATATTCGCTGATATTCAGTATTTTGGGATACTATTTTTATGGCTTATCAGGCTTAGGTATTGCATTTACATTATCCTTTTTCTTATATAGTGTCCAAGTATTTGTTATTGCAAAAATAAAATACGGTTTTGCGGTTGATTCTTCCTTTAGACGTATTTTCGTGTTTCTGTTTATGATTGTTTGTGCCACATTTGCACTAATTCACACTTGGGAATCGGTTTGGGTATATATTCCTGCAACAGTATTGTTCATAATTTGTTCCATATACTCATTGAGTGAATTAAACAAGAGAATGGATGTCTGGGGGTTTATAAGAAGGAGGTTAAAGTGAGCTCTGTTAGTCGTAATTCTAATATAGAACTATTGCGATTAGTTCTAATATTCATGGTCGTGCTCTTGCACTTTAACAATGATGTTATGGGCGGTGCTTTCTGTCTGGTCAAAGACAATGCTTTGAATAATTTCACATTGCATTTCTTTGAAAGTCTCAGCGTCTGTGCCGTTAATTGTTTTATGATTGTCAGTGGTTATTTTTTACTCACAAATAGAAGAGTAGCTTTTGGAAAAGTTGTTGATATTCTGCTGATTGTTGTTTTTTATCGCGTATTTGATTATTTGATGCAGGTGTTGTTTTTCAGCGAGTCATTTTCTCTAAAAAACTTTTGTATAAGGTTTCTTCCCGTAAACTATTTCGCGATTTATTATGTAGTATGCTATGTTCTTTCTCCTTATATCGCTCAAGTTTGGGATAAATTAGAGGATCGAACAGCTGATTTTTTGATTGCATTGCTACTCATGATTTTTATTTTGATTCCAACTGGACTTGACGCAATGGCTGATTTACATATTTTCCCAACCATTTCAAAATCCCTGTCTCCCATCTCGATGATGGGCAATGGAGAAGGATATACCATCATACAATTTCTTGTGATGCTGTCTTTGGGAATGTGGCTCAGAAAACGGCAGTTGAAATTTTCTTCCTGGTTTTTAATTGGCACATATTTGGTCTCAAGTTTGATAATGACAGTTTTCATTGCAAAATTACCATCATTGTACAATTATTGCTCAATTTTTACGGTCGTAACAGCAGTATGCATATTTCTATTGTTTTCTAAACTTGATTTCCAAAACAAAGGCATTAATTATTGTGCTAAAAGTTGTTTTGCGATTTTTTGTATTCACACTAGCGGTTTTGCATTGAGTATCTGGCAAAACTATTTCATTACAGAATCACACCTGAAAGCCGGGATTGTATCAACAGTACTCTGGACATTGATAAGTGTCGGAAGCATGTTCTTCTGTTGTTTGGTTTTAAGCTTAGTAATGCGTCTTATCTTTGGAAAACTGAAGTCGTATTTTTGTGGGTTGTTCCCTGAACATGTAGCTAATTGGAAATAAAATGAGTGCTTTAGTATCTGTTATCGTTGCGACGTACAATCCAGATTGGACAAAATTCAGAAACACGTTGCGTTCTATCATTTGTCAGAAGAATGTTGATTTTGACATCGTTATTTCCGATGATGGATCAAAGGTTGATCATTTTGATAAAGTAGAACAGTTTTTTCAAGAAAACAATTTTCATGCATATAAATTAGTTAAAAATATTGAAAATCAGGGAACTGTAAAAAATTCAATATTAGCCTTGCAAAATACAGATAGCAAATATGTTAAAGGTATCTCTCCAGGTGATTTTTTGTATGACGAGAACGCATTGTTTAGATTTGTTGATTTTGCCGAAAAGAATCCAGCGGATGCATACTTTGGGAATGCAGTTTTTTATTCTGTAAATGAAAAAAACGCAATTAAATTATATGAAGACAAGCATAACCCGAAGGATTATACACCATGGATAAAAAAAGATTTGAAAAGGATACGGAAAAATTACATTATTAGTAGAGATTATATATTAGGAGCATCTTTTTTATGTAAAAGGACATTGTATTTGGATTATGTAAAAAGATTGGACAATATTATCAAATATGCGGAAGATTTTAGTTTTGTATGGTATGTCGCAGATAATAGGAAAATATTGTATTTGGATTCTCCCTTTGTTTTTTATGAGTTTGGCTCCGGAATTTCCACAAATTCTTCAGATAAATGGCGGAAAATATTAAGGAATGACAATTTGAATGGTTTTGAGATAATGTACCAGAATAATAGTATTTCATTCTTAGAATTACAGTATTTTAAAAATAAAAACCGCTTCATTAAATTATTGTTGAAACTATATCTTGATCCTATCAGTTTGTTGAAAAAATTTAGAAATAGTAATACAACCATTACAATAGATGTCGAAGAAAGTAAAGAAAAACTCAAATTGATATTAGAATGATACTTTCAAAGTCACTTTTCCGCTTCTTTTCGTTTCTTTACCCTTACAAACTCCACAAAAAGTTTCGCTCAATAAGGGATGAATTATATACCTTATGGATTCGGAATTTCTTGGGTCAGCTAGGCGAACATTCCAAAATTTGCCGGCCTTGTAAACTGGAAGGAGGTGGCCAGAAAAATATTTCAATAGGAGATAATACGATTATCCATAGCTCATCTATTCTTGGTTGTTGGATAAAATATGGGGAGCAACAATTCCCAAACGCTTCCATAACCATAGGTAACCATTGCAGCATCGGCGAATATAGCCAAATAACCGCCTGCAATAGAATTTCGATAGGCGATGGCTTGTTAACAGGTCGTTATGTTATCATCAGCGACAACAGTCACGGCGGATTGAGCGAGGAAGAAGCAAATGTGGAACCCGCTAAAAGAAATCTGAAATCCAAAGGAGAGGTTGTTATTGGAAACAATGTTTGGCTAGGTGACAAGGTCTCCGTTTTGGCTGGTGTACACATTGGCAACAACGTTATCGTGGGTGCCAATTCAGTAGTAACAAAGGATATCCCAGACAACTGCTTGGCAGCAGGTGTCCCGGCAAAAATTATTAAAATCTTAGAATAAAAGATGAGTAAACCTAAAATTATTGCTTTCTATTTGCCACAATTTCACCCGACCCCTCATAATGATGAATGGTGGGGAAAAGGTTTTACAGAATGGATTAATGTGGCAAGAGCAAAACCATTATTTAAAGGCCATGAACAACCTCATATCCCAGGAGAATTAGGCTTTTATGATTTGCGACTTCCTCAAATCAGAGAGGCACAAGCACAACTTGCAAAAGAATATGGTATTTATGGCTTTTGCTATTACTATTATCGTTTTGGAAAAGGAAAAAATGAACTTGAAATGCCTATTAATGAGGTGCTGAAAACGGGAAAGCCAGACTTCCCATTTATGATCTGTTGGGCAAATCAAACTTGGCACAAAAAGTTTTGGAGATATGACGGCACTTCAGAAAACATGGTTCTGATTGAACAAGGTTATGGAGGAAGACAGGACTATATAGATTTTTTCTATGAACTATTGCCTTTTTTTAAAGATAATAGGTACATCAAAATTGATGGAAAGCCTGCATTTATGCTGCACAAGCCCAAAGAATTTCCAGATTTATCAGAGATGGTTGCCATCTGGAATGAACTCGCCTGTAAAGAGGGCTTAAATGGCGTGTACTTCATTGGATATATCAATGGTAACATTAATGAGGATACCTCTTGGAAATTGAAAAGGAAATCTATTTGGGATCCAATCAAAAATATGGCAAATATTAATGTCATTGATGATATGAACAATGTCATTTCTAAAGGGTTGGATGCTGTTGCCGCCAATAGACAATATCATGTGTTTGACGTAAGAAATAAAATTCGCCGACTTGCAAGTTCTGCAATAAGAAAAGTAATCCATCGTCCTAAAACCATTGAATATAAAGAAGTTGTTAAATATTTAAAAGGCGAAGAAGATACATTGGAGAACTTGTTCCCAATTGTTTTGCCCAATTGGGATCATACTCCACGCTCTTCATATGGAGGTGAAGTTTTTGTAAATTCTACACCGGAATTGTTTGGTAATTATTTGTATGAAGTATTGGAAAGTGTATCAAACAAAGCGGATGAGCATCAGATTGTTTTTGTTAAAGCATGGAATGAATGGGGGGAGGGAAACTATTTGGAGCCAGATTATAAATGGGGAAGGAAATACCTCGAAGCGGTAAAAGAAGCATTGAACGAATTTGAATTAAATCATCATGACCACTAATGTACTTATTTTTGCCGGCGGTGTCGGCAACCGAATGAACAGCCTCGCCAAACCCAAACAGTTTCTGCAACTGTATGGCAAGGAAATTATTATCCACACGTTGGAAAACTTCCAAAACAATCCCCTGATTGATAACATTGTGGTTGTCTGCGTGTCCAGCTGGATTGATTTCTTGCAAAAACTTCTCAAAAAATACGACATTGACAAAGTGAAATGGGTCGTTCCGGGAGGAGAAACCGGACAATTGTCCATCTATAACGGACTCTGTGAACTTGAAAAGCATGTGGAGAAGGATTCCATAGTTCTGGTTCACGACGGAGTTAGGCCGTTTATCAACGACAAACTGATAAACGATTGCATCGAAAGTGTCAAGAAGTTCGGCTCTGCCATAACCGTTGTTCCTGCCATTGAAACGATAGTTTCGATTGAAAACGACGAAATCAAGACCATCACCGACCGTAGCAAATGCTACCACGCTAAAGCTCCGCAATGCTTCCACCTGGTAGATTTGCTTGAAGCACATCGCAAAGCGTTGGATGAGAACCTGAGCAATATGATCGACTCGGCTTCACTGATGAAACACTACGGTCATTCACTGCATGCAGTTTCAGGCAATTACGACAATATCAAAATCACCACTCCGACAGACTTTTACACATCCAGAGCATTGTATGAAGTCAGAGAAAACCAACAAATCTACGGATTATGACCAAATTTGAAATTTTGGAAGAGGATTTTTCATCATTGAAAGGATCCTTTGACTTTTCGGCACTGAGAAACTCCAGCGTTTTTGTAACCGGCGCGACAGGGCTGCTCGGAAGTCAGATTCTGTTGTTTCTGGATTTTCTGAACCGTATGGAAAACTATTCGATGAAGCTCGTCGGGTTGATTCGCAATGAGGAAAAAGCTCAAAAGGTTTTCGGCACAAGTTATTCAAATATAAAATTTTACAAGGGCGATATTTTGTCGTTACCCGAAATAAACGAGCCTCTGGATTACATCATTCACGGCGCAAGCATAACCTCATCGTTGGATTTTGTCAGCAAACCGGTTGAAACCATTGACATTGCCGTCAACGGCACGATGAATGTCTTGCGGTTCGCACAATCAAAAGCGGTGAAATCCATGGTCTATCTGTCCAGCATGGAAGTGTTTGGAATAACGGATGGCAAAGGTGCGGTCAGCGAATCGGATTACGGATATATTGACATTCTAAGTACACGTAGCAGTTATTCCGAAAGCAAACGCCTATGTGAATGTTTGTGTCACAGCTTTGCCAAAGAGCATTCGTTGCCGGTTAAAATCGCTCGTTTGACACAGACTCTGGGAGCGGGTATTGATTACAATGACACAAGAGTTGCAGCATATTTTGCTCGCGCAGTCATCGAAAATCACGATATTGTCCTGAAAACACAGGGTGTCACCAAACGCCCAATACTGTATGCATCAGATGCCATATCAGCTGTTTTGACAGTATTATTGAAAGGAGCTGACGGACAGGCCTATACAGCTGCCAACGAAGATACATTTAAAACCATACGAGAAACAGCAGAGATGATTATCTCAGAAATTGCAGACAACAAAATCAAACTCGTATTTGACATTAAGGATGTGCCACAAGAATATGCCCCAAATCTGAATTTGAATCTGAATTTGAACACAAGTCTTTTGCGTTCACTGGGCTGGTTCCCAAAAGTGGGCCTCAAGCAGGCGTATCAAAGAATGATAATTGGAATGAAATAATCTGATTTATAATGAAAAACGTAATACAAAATTTTAAAGTCTTTCTAAAAAGTTCTTTTCCGGATTTCTCTTCTTTTATGGAGAAAAAGTTTGTGACCAACAGCAAAAGAAGGAAAAAGCAAAAACTTTTTAATCAAAGTTCAGATGAGGTTATTGGGTTGTTTTTCAGGGCTTTAAACGAAAGTAACACTCAATTCTGGATTGCGTGTGGCACGCTATTGGGCGCCGTGCGCGAAAAAGGTTTTATCAAAGGCGACAATGATATGGATGTCGGCATTTTTGATGATACCGATTTTGACGCTATGGATTCCACATTAAAAAAATATGGCTTCACCATAAAACGCAGAATTGATGTCTATTCAAAAAAAGGCTTCTACAGTTTTATGTTAACGTATATCCTAAAAGGGGTATGCGTGGATATCTTTGTATTCCATAGAGAGGATGAGCATCATATCTACATGTGCGATTACGCAGAGACTCTGATTATTGGCAATTATACATTGCATCGGTATGTCAGGAAGATTGTAGTGCCCTTTGAGGGGCTTATGGAATACGATTTCATGGGTCATAGGGTTCATATACCTAAGAACTACCAAGAGTATCTTGCCGCTCACTATGGCAAGGATTTCATGACTCCCAATCCAAACTGGGGGGTGTGGGATTCTCCGGCACTTCAAGTTGTGGAAGGCGCGATTGGGTTGGAAATACGGGAATAAGAAAAAGGGGATGTTTATGCTACCCCTCCAACACTTCTTTGAACTTCTCCACCACCGCCTCTTCGGAGTATTTTTCCAAGAACATCTGACGTGAATATGCATTGAAACGAGGGCGCGGAGTGGCTTCAAACTCTTTGATACGAGCGATGAATTCCTCGGCAGTATTGCACTTTCCGCCCACACGGTCGTAATCCACATCGTAACCCATGAAAGCTTCGTCAGTGGCAATAATATTTTTCCCGTACATCAGGCTTTCGCAGGTTTTCACCTTCATGCCACTGCCTTTGAATATGGGCAGAATCATGATGTCAGCTTCCTCAAAATAGGGCAGCAGGTCGGGAGCATCACTGATCACTTCAATGTCTTTTAGTGAAGGCGCTTCCTCCTTCAATCGGGCCATGCCCTTTCCCACCACTTTCATTTTTATGTTCACGTGTGGCAACACATGCTGCACAAACCAGAGTATGCCCTCATTGTTGGGCGGAAAGTATGCGCCCAAGAAAAGGCACGTCGGTTGCTGATATGTCATCTCAGCCGAATATTGCTCTCGGTGATACTTATCCTTAAAAGCGACAGGAATCAGTACGTCAGCCTTTCTCCCATAACGTTGATACAATTCGTTGTCGTCACGCGGATTCAAGGCAATGGTTTTGTCAGAATACTGGCAAGCATAACAGTCGTTGGCGTCAATGCAGCGCAAAACCAATCCTTTCCCTATTTTATTTCCTAATTTTGCTTCAAAATAAGGCACTTCCACATTGTGGAAGAAAGAGATTATACGCCCATTGTAGCCTACTTGTTTCAGTTTTTTTGCCACAATGCCGAACACACTGCGGTCGATGAAAACCACCTCATAGGATTGTGCCATGGTCACAATCTCTTTCACACGTTGGGGTGTCAGTCCAAAGTAATAGTTGAACGGGAAATAGAACACTCCTTTGGCATAATCAGCAATGGATTTCTTTTTATTCTCATCGTGAATGTAATAGGTAGTGATATTCTCCTCTCCAACCAATTGAGACAAGACATTATAGTTTTTCTGGCTGCCTTGCTCGCCGCCTTCCAGGATATTTTTTGATTTCTTGTATCGAATAAAAAGAATCTTCATAACACAAAAAACGTACTCGTATAAAACTGCATTATGCTGTTTTTTTGTTGTCCTTTTTATTTCTTACAGCACGGTAGATACCCCATCCTGCAGCTCCCAAAATTGACAGATATATCACATACATGCAAGCCACTGACACTTTGCCCCATTTCTCCACCGTGGCGGGACGGAATTCAAAGCGGATATGGTGATTGCCGGCAGGCACATTCATAGCGCGCAAGGTGTAGTTGGCACGGAAGTGGTCGGCGGGTTTGCCGTCAATGTAAGCATTCCAGCCGTAGGGATAGTATATTTCTGAAAAGACCACCATGCCGGGCGCACTGGCCTTGTAGTCATACTCCACATAATCCGGCGCATACTCCGTGAGCTGAATCTTGGCAGCAGTATCATGACTTGAGTGGAAATCCTTGACAAAATCCTTGAACTTCACATCCGTTACCAATGTATTATGCAAATTGATGGTGTTCAAAGCATCCGATTCCTCATTGGGGTTGTTGGCAAGGACCACAGAATCCACAAACCAAGCGTTGCCGAAAGCGTTGGGATTCTCCACCACAAATTGCTGGTCGTTACCAACCACAGCATACTGCATATTGAGCATATTCAGCACCGGATAGCCTGTGCTGTCGGCAGGTCGCAGAAGCAGACGATTGCCCTCCTGGACTATGGATTGCAACATCGGATTTGTTTCTTTTGAAATGTGTGCATCAATCAAATCCTGATAACGGCGCAGTTTGGCTGCATGGTAACCGCCGATGGATTTGAAGCGGTAAGAAGTTCTGGAATCATTGAACGGGCCCTGCGGATTGGTGATGTTATATACACGATAGCTGGGGTTGCCTTGGGCACGGTTCAAAATGTCAGTCTCCCAGGGTTGCTCGGCAAAATAGGCTTTGTCTTGTTTTGGGCTCACAAAATTGTCATCATTAAAGAACTTGCGGTCAATAGTCCACATGTCCGCCAAAACCAACACGCCAAGGATGGCGGCAAAATAACCGAATCTGAGTTTTTGGGAAGCAAACAGCCAAACCAAACCCGCTCCTAAAAGTACAAATACCAACGAGCGGATTGCACTGATCCGATAGATATCGGCACGTTCTGCAATGACGGCAGCGGAGAGCCACTCTGGCCACTGGGCGAAAATGTCGGCATCACGTCCCCAAGAGAAATCCATGAAGAAGCTGGCAATCAAAGCTATCAGGCATATACCTGCTGTAATGCCAGCAGAGATGTAAACTTTCTTGAGAAGCGCTTTTTGGTCGTAGGTCTTATTTTCCCGCTGTTCCATGATTTCCTTAATGGCAAGAAATCCCAACAGCGGCATAGTAATTTCCGCCACTACCAGAATAGACTCCACAGCCCTGAATTTCGTGTACATGGGGAAATATTTGGCAAAGAGCTCGGTCAGCCACATGAAGTTGGAACCCCATGACAGCAGAATTGAGAAGATGGTTGCCACTAACAAAGCCCATTTGTAGGGGCCTTTGACGATAAACAAACCCAACACGAAAAGGAAACACACAATGGCACCGACATAAACAGGACCGGCTGTGCCTTCATCGCCACCCCAATAGGTAGGCATGCCTTTACAATAATCGGCGGCCTGTTTTCTGGAAATTCCATTGCTTATCATGGCATCATAGACTTTGGAGTTTGTCCCAACATTGTAGGCGGATGCATAACCTCTTGCGCCTGGAATAAGCAATGTGGAAGTTTCTCCAATCCCATAGCTGTATTGGGTAATGTAGGACAAACTCAATCCACTGGTCTTGTTCACTACATCATCAGCCTTGGAAAGTTCCGAGTGTCCACCGCGCATCGTTTCTTTGGAGTATTCTTGGTTAACCATATAAGACGCGGATTGTACACCTACGCCAAGTCCTATAGAAACAACAAAAACAGCGATTCCCACCAACAGGTCTTTCCATCTCTTTTCACGAATATGGATGAACAATTCGGCGCAGAAGAGAACCCCGATGAGCATAAAAATGTAATAGGTCATCTGTGGGTGCAGCATCAATGAAAAGGAGGAATAAACCATGACGATCAAACCACCCAATAGGTATTTCTTCTTAAAAATCATGTACATACCACCTATTATCACAGGTACGAAAGCCAAAGCCATGGCTTTTGTGTTATGTCCCACAGGAATGATAAGCATGAAATACGAAGACAGGGCCATGGCAATTGCCCCAATAATGGACAACCATTCGTTTATTTTAAAAGCTCTCAATAAAATAAAGAAACTAAGAAAATAACCAAAAATCAAGGCAAGCGTAATAGGTAATCCAAATTGTGCGATTTTCAGAAAATTAATTCTAACGATAGGCTGTGGACCTCTACCTCCACCAATTTGATAAGAGGGCATTCCAGAAAACATGGAACCAGTCCAAAATGAATATTTGCCAGCTTCATTATACTGTTGGGTTTCATGTCGCATACCCTGCCAGCTCTTTGTATCTCCGGCATTGATGACCTTGCCGTCAAGCACAGGAGAAGCATAAACTATTGTAAGAACAATGAATACCACAACTGCTACAAGATAGGGCAGCAGTTTCTTGAAAACATCCTTTACTTTCATCTGTTTGTCAAATTAGTCCACTATTTTAAGCTGCAAAATTAGCCAAAATATAATCACACTGCGACAAGTTACCCCTATTTTTTACCTTTACAGAAACTATCTGATTGTAAACCAGCATATTTAATCCTATGGGAACTGTCAACTTATTTTTGTATTTTTGCAGGTAATCTTTAAAAGAATCCATTATGTCAACTGCACTGGACAACAGAATTGAGAAACACCTTCAAACACTCTTAAGCCGCTACCCTTCGTTGGTATGCTGTCAAGAGAGTATTATCAAAGCATATCAACTTATTGAGCAATCATATATATCCGGAAACAAGCTGCTTGTGGCAGGCAATGGCGGTTCGGCGGCGGACTCGGAGCACATTGTTGGAGAGCTGATGAAAAGTTTCAAGCTCCCTCGCCCGATTGATCCAACCATCGCCAGCAATTGCAAAAACATTGACCCCGAACTGGGCGGCATTATGGCCCAACATCTTCAAGGGACACTTCCCGCTATCGCCCTTACCGGACACCTCGGCCTGTCCACGGCTTACATGAACGACTGCGTCCCAGAGCTCGTTTTCGCCCAGCAAATGCTCGGATTCGGCCAAGCAGGCGATACTTTTTTGGCTATTTCCACCTCCGGGAACAGCAAGAATATCATCTATGCCGCCATCGTCGCCAAAGCTAAAGGCCTTAAAATCATCGGCCTTACGGGCAGCAAGCCCAGTCGTTTGGCAGAACTGGCCGACGTGTGCATCCAAGTGCCCGAAACCGAGACCTACAAGATCCAGGAACTGCACCTGCCAGTCTATCACAGCCTCTGCATCATGCTGGAAGACAGGTTCTTTGGACAGACATCATTGTAAATCTTATTTCATAGAAAAATGAAAATCGTTATTCTCGGAACAGCATATCCATACCGCGGAGGCCTGTCGGCATTCAATGAACGCCTTGCCTACGAATACCAAAACCAGGGCCACGACGTGGAAATCTACACTTTCACGCACCAATATCCTGATTTTCTTTTCCCGGGAAAGACACAATACAGCACCGAACCTGCACCTGAAAACCTGAAAATTGTGCGTAAGGTGCATTCTTACAATCCCTTCAACTGGATTAAGATCGGACGTGAAATTGCCCGCAAGAAACCAGACATGATGATTACCAAATTCTGGTTGCCCTTCATGTCGCCCTGCTTCGGCACCATTGCACGAATAGTACGGCGGAACAAGCACACCAAGCTAATTTCCATCCTCGACAATGTCATCCCGCATGAGCACCGCATCGGCGACAAGCAATTTGTACGTTATTTCATCAAGCCCACTGACGGTTTTGTGGCCATGTCGAAGTCGGTACTGGCCAACTTGCGGCTTTTTACCCAAGATAAACCCGCCGTTTTCAGTCCACACCCGCTGTACGACCACTACGGTGAACGTCTGTCACGGGAAGAGGCCCTTTCATTGCTGAATCTGGACCCTGAAAACCACTATGCTCTTTTCTTCGGTTTCATCCGCGCCTACAAAGGATTGGATCTGTTATTGGAGGCATTTGCGGACGAACGGTTGCGGCAATCGAACGTGAAATTGCTGGTGGCTGGTGAATTTTATGGTGACCCTGCACCCTACCTCAACCAAATCAAGACATCGGGCATTGAGGATAAGGTGGTGCTCTGTACCGACTTCATCCCCGACAGTGAGGTCAACCGCTATTTCAGTGCCGCTGACCTTGTAACACAGCCTTACAAGACTGCTACACAGAGCGGCGTGACTCAAATCGCCTTCCACTTTGAAAAGCCCATGCTGGTGACCAATGTGGGCGGTTTGGCCGAAATTGTGCCCGATGGCAAGATTGGCTATGTGGTGGAACCCGATACCAAACAGATTGCCGATGCCATCTGCAAGTTCTTCGACGAGCATCATCAGCAAGAATTTGAAAAGAACATCGTGGAGGAGAAACAGAAGTATGCCTGGTCGGAATTCACCCGCAACATTATGGAAATATTCAACTCCATTTGATAAATTTGACTATCTTTGCCATTTGCGTCAAGTCAATGGATGATTTTGCGTAAAATCCTGTTTTCTAAAAGATTATATAACAAGAAACCATTATGATTATTAGAAGTAAAGTCCCTTTGCGTTTAGGTCTCGCCGGCGGAGGCACCGATGTTTCGCCATTCTCCGACATCTATGGCGGCGCGATTCTGAACGCTACCGTGAACATGTATGCTTACACTACTCTTGAGCCTTTGGACAATGGACAGATTGTGTTCGACAACCCAGCCAAAGAAGAGTTATGTGAGACACTTGCCTCCACCGAGGAAATCAAGCCAGAAGGATACTTCATATTACACAAAGGGGTATATAATCGTATTGTCAAGCAATTCACACACAAGCCATTATCTTTCAAAATCAGTACGTTTGTGGATGCGCCTCCGGGATCCGGTTTAGGAACCTCCTCAACGTTAGTGGTCTCCATTTTGGGTGCTTTCGTAGAATGGCTGAAATTGCCATTGGGTGAATATGACATTGCCCGGCTCGCATACGAGATTGAGCGCGAAGACCTGCAAATGGCGGGCGGCAAACAGGACCAGTATGCCGCCACCTTCGGAGGTTTCAACTACATGGAGTTCATCGGCGACAACGTAATTGTGAACCCCTTACGCATTCGCCAACGCTATCTGGATGAGTTGGCACACAATCTGGTACTCTACCACACTGCCACCAGCCACGTCTCCGCCAAAATCATCGAGGAACAACAGAAAAACGTCACGGCGAAGAAGCAGAAGTCCATCGATGCCATGTTGGCACTGAAGGAGCAGGCCTTCCACATGAAAGAGGTTCTGCTGAAAGGCGACCTGGATGCCGTCGGAAAGATTCTGGATGAGGGATGGCAACATAAAAAGAAGATGGCCGACAGCGTTTCCAATGCATTTATAGATGAAGTGTATGCAGCGGCTATCGAGGCCGGCGCTACCGGAGGCAAGATTTCCGGCGCTGGCGGCGGTGGATTCATGTTCTTCTACTGCCCATCCAATGCCCGTTACCGCGTCATTGACCGCCTAGCCGAATTCGGCGGACAATCCAAACGATACGAGTTTGTAACCGAAGGCCTCAAAACCTGGACGATGTAAGACTCCCCTTCTATATAGAAGAGGTGCCCGCAGGGCGGGGTACTAGAAAAAGACACGAATAATGACAACAATGATACAAAAAGAAGCAATAATACTGGCCGGTGGCTTCGGCACACGCCTGCAAGGCGTCGTGAAAGACCTACCCAAGCCCATGGCACCCATCAACGGGAAACCATTTTTAACCTACATTCTGGATTATCTGATAGGTTATGGCTATACAAAGGTAATTCTTTCTGTAGGTTATCTGCATGAAAAAATCGAAGAGTATTTTGGGAACCAGTACAAAACCTTGCAGATTGACTATGCTGTAGAAACAGAGCCCCTTGGCACAGGCGGTGGCATTGCTTTTGCCATGTCCAAGTGTACCTCAGACAACGTATTGGTTATCAATGGAGACACCCTGTTCAAGGTAGATTTGAATGCTTTTGAAAAGTTCTTCCTTGAAAAAGAATGCTTTTTATCCATAGTCCTGCGTGAGGTGCCTGAAGTATCCCGCTACGGCAGTGTGACCATCGGCAAAGATAACATGATCGTCCTGTTTTCCGAAAAAGGTTTCACAGAAGGGCAAGGCATGATCAACGGAGGCATTTACATGATTAAACGGGATTGGTTTGAGCAACAAGCCCCATCCGGGAAATTCTCTTTCGAAAAAGATTTCATGGAGAAAGTCTATACACGTGAACAGTTCTTTGCCATGCCTTCAGATGGATATTTCATCGACATCGGCATTCCCCAAGACTACGCCCGAGCACAACAAGAATTGTAATCATTATGTTCATTGCCGACATTGCCGATATTATTCACCCTGTTCGCAGGCTCATTCGTAACGAGAAATCTCCCGTCTCTGCGCTCTGCTACGACAGCCGCAAGGTTAGTCAACCCGACGAGACTCTCTTCTTCGCTTTCAAGACTGCGCAAAACGACGGGCACAAGTTTATCCCCGAACTCCTGCACAACGGCGTGCGCAACTTCGTGGTAACCGACCCCGCCTACGCCAATCTTGATTCCACCGCAAACTTTCTCGTTGTGGATGACACCCTCACCGCTCTGCAAACCCTCGCCCAACACCACCGCCTGCGCTTCCACTACCCCGTCATCGGCATCACGGGGTCCAACGGCAAAACCATTGTGAAGGAGTGGCTCGCCACCTTGCTAGACGACGATTTTGCCATCGTCAAGAGCCCAAACAGCTACAATTCCCAAATCGGCGTTCCATTGTCTGTTTGGAAGATGTCCGAACACCATAACCTCGCCATCTTCGAGGCTGGCATCTCCAGACCCGATGAGATGCAACACCTTGCAAACATCATCCGTCCTAACATCGGCATCCTCACCAACATCGGTATGGCCCACGCCCAGTTTTTCCAAAACCAGGCACAAAAGACCATCGAGAAACTCAAGCTCTTCGATTACGCCGACAAGCTCATCTACCACGATGACAATCCCGAACTCAACACCCTGCTCACCCTGCCGGAATACAACCATCTGAACAAGATTTCCTGGGGCTCTGTACAAGCCACTTACCCCGTCCATTATCAAATTGAGGACAGTCATACGCTGCTGAAAATCAACAATTTCACTTACAGCATTCCCTTTTTGGACTCTGCATCCATTGAAAACGCCACCCACGCCATCATCACCATGCTGGTGTTGGGACTGGACCCTGAATCTATCAATTCCAGACTTCCTCGACTCTCCCACATCCGCATGCGCATGGAGATTCTGGAGGGCCTTAACCACTCCGTTGTTATCAACGACACATACAGTCTGGATACCAACTCGCTGAATGCCGCTTTGAGTTTTCTGGACACGCAGACCCAGCTGCCCGACAAGGCACTCATCCTCTCCGATTTTGAGCAGGTGGGTCAGCTAACTGAACAGGACTACAAGGAACTCAACGAGCGGCTGCAAAAGCATCATATCCGCCGGTTCATCGGTATCGGCACGCACTTGTCGGCACACCAGTCATGTTTCACTTGCCCGACACAGCAGTTTTTCACCACTACCGAAGATTTTCTCGTCCATCTGCCCGAGTTCTCCTACGAATCCATACTGGTAAAAGGCGCACGCAGTTTCCACTTTGAGAACATCGTGGCCCAGCTCCAGCACATGACCCATCTCACCATCCTCAACGTCAGCCTCCCCGCGCTCACCCACAACCTCAACCTACACCGCGCCCTCCTGGGTCCGGAAACCAAGATGGTGGCCATGGTGAAAGCACACTCCTACGGTCTCGGCGACGTGGAACTTGTCAACGAACTGATTTACAACCATATAGATTATCTGGCGGTGGCCTATACTGACGAAGGCGTGCGCCTGCGCAAGCGCCACATCCGTACCCCCATCATTGTGCTGGGCGCCGAAGCACATAGCTTCGACGTAATGGTGCAACACAACCTTGAGCCCGAAATCTTCAATTTCTACTATCTGAAGGAGTTGGAAAGAGTGCTGAAAAAACATCCTCAAATCCAGCAGTTCAACATCCACATCAAACTGGACACCGGCATGCACCGGTTAGGATTTGATGAAACTGACCTTCCACAGCTCATCCGTATCATCCGCGAGAACCCGCAATTGCATGTCGCTTCCGTGTTTTCCCATCTGGCTGCCGCCGAAGACCCGCGCGAGGATGACTACACCCGCAAGCAGATTGCCCTGTTCCAGCGCATGACCAGCTATTTTTGCGGTGCTTTTGACTACAAAATCCTGCGTCATATCCTTAACAGCGCCGGCATTTCCCGCTTTCCGGAGTCCCAATTCGACATGGTGCGCCTCGGCATCAGCCTGTACGGTTGTTCCGAGCTTCCGGCTTTGGCATCCAAACTCCATAACGTAGTCACTTTGAAGACCGTCATCACACAGGTAAAACAGATTCCTGCCGGCGAAACCATCGGCTACAACCGCAGCTACCGGCTCAAACGTGACAGTCAGGTGGCCATCATCCCCATCGGCTACGCCGACGGATACCCGCGCGAGCTGGGCAATGGCAAAGGCACAGTCATCATCCAAGGTCAGAAAGTGCCTGTCATCGGCAAAATATGCATGGACATGTGCATGCTCGACGTCACCGGTATTGCCGTCCACGAAGGCGACGAAGTGGTGGTTTATGGCGAAGGCAACACCGTAGCCGACATGGCCAAAGCCGCGGGACTCATCAGCTACGAGCTGCTCACCCGCATCTCCAAACGCGTGCCACGAGTGTATGTGAATGACTAGAGACGCGAAATCTTGCGTCTCTGGTGCATGAGGTAAATGTGGTAAATGAGGTTAATGGTATAATGTACAATTTTTGTACTTTTGCCACCGTTATTTTGGATGGCTATACAATGACCTTACCTGTAAAAAAATTATATCTCAAAATACGCAATCTGCACATCACCCCGCCATGGCTAATCATGACCTTGGACCTGCTGATGGTGGCGATTTCCGTGTTTCTGTCCTTGATCATCCGGACCAACTTCAAGTTGCCCTCCCATGTCAACTATTCCGACTGGATCTATGCCCCTGTGATGATCCTCACTTTGCGGTTCGTCTTCTTCGAAATCTTCCAAACCCATCATCAGGTGGTAAGATACACCAACACCAAAGATGTGGTCAAGATATTCTGGGCATGCTTCTGCGCCACATTGACGATTGCAGCTGTCAACGTCATCGTTTTCACCATCAAGCATAAGTTCTTGGTTCCCAATTCTGTATGGATGATGGAATTTTTCATCACCACCGTATTGATTCTGATTTACCGCTTTGCTTTCAAGATGTACTATTTGGAAACGATGAATCCCATCCGTTCACGCAAGAACATCATCATCTTCGGCGCTGGCGACTCCGGCGTCATCACCAAGCGTACTATCGAGCGCGACAATGCGAGCAAATACAATGTGCTGGCCTTCTTCGATGACGACCCCGTGAAAATCGGCATGCAAGTGGAGAGTCTGCACGTTTATGATTTCCGGATGCTGGAAGAGTATTTGAGCGTGAACAACATCTCATTTCTCATCATCGCTGTACAGAAAATCAGCAACGCCAAGGTGAAAGCCATCACGGAGGTGGCCCTGCCCTACAATGTGAAAGTGCTGAAAGTGCCGCCCGTGTCGCGTTGGCTGAACGGCAATTTGAGTTTCAAGCAGATCAAGAAGGTTAAGATTGAAGATTTGCTGGAACGTAATCCCATTCAATTGGATCTATCCCTCCTCAATTCCGAGTTGAACGGCCAGACCATTCTCATCACGGGTGCTGCAGGGTCCATCGGTAGCGAGATTGTGCGACAGTTGCTGCATTTCCAATACAAGCAGCTGGTGCTGGTAGATGAAGCCGAGACACCCTGTTTCTTCTTGCAAGACGAGCTGATGAAAGCCAACGGCATGAAGAACATCCATCTGTACGTACACAGCATCTGTGACGAAGCGCTGATGAACCGTCTTTATGAGACTTATCATCCCAATGTGGTCTTCCACGCTGCCGCGTACAAGCACGTGCCTATGATGGAGTGCAACGTGCAGTCCGCCATCAAGACCAATGTGGCAGGCACCAAGCTGTTGGCCGACATGTCCGTGAAATACGGCGTCAAGAAGTTCGTGATGGTCTCCACCGACAAGGCCGTGAATCCGACCAACGTGATGGGGGCGTCCAAGCGCATCGCCGAGATGTATGTGCAAGCGCTGAACTTCCATCAAGACACTACGAAGTTCGTCACCACGCGCTTCGGCAACGTGTTGGACTCCAACGGTTCCGTCATTCCCATCTTCCGCAAACAGATTGAAAACGGAGGGCCAGTCACGGTGACGCACCCGGACATCACGCGCTATTTCATGACCATTTCCGAAGCTTGTCAGCTGGTGTTGACCGCCGGAGCCATGGGCAAAGGTGGTGAGATTTTCATCTTTGATATGGGCAAGTCTATCAAAATCAGCGATGTGGCAAAGAAGATGATCCAGTTGTCGGGACTTACCCTGAACAAAGACATCTCCATCGAATATACCGGTCTGCGCCCGGGCGAGAAGCTGTATGAGGAACTGCTGGCCAATGAGGAAAACACCCTCAAGACAGAGCATCAGAAAATCAAGATCGCCAAGGTGCGCACTTACGAATATCAGACATTAGTGCCTCAAATTGAAAAGCTTATCGAGTTGCAGGACAGCGATGAATTTGTCATTGTTGGTCAGATGAAAGAGATTGTCCCCGAATTCAAAAGCAACAACTCCGTGTTTGAGGCCATTGATCATCAAGAAAAAACCGAAAAATAACGCATGAAGAACTTCGCCATCATCGGACTGGGCGGTTTTGTTGCCCCAAGGCACCTGCAGGCCATCAAGGAGACCGGCAACAATCTGGTGGCCGCATACGACATCAGCGACAGCGTGGGTATCATCGACAGTTTCTTCCCAAATGCCGATTTCTTTACGGAGCAGGAACTGTTCGACCGCCACTGCACCAAGATCAAGAACACGCCGGACAAAATCGACATTATCTCCGTTTGCACGCCCAACTACCTGCACGACTCGCACACGCGCTACGCGCTGAGGCTGGGTTGCGATGTGATTTGCGAGAAGCCTTTGGTGCTGAATCCTTGGAACATTGATGCGTTGCAGCGTGTGGAACAGGAGACTGGCCATCGCGTCAACAACATCCTCCAACTTCGTTTGCATCCTTCTGTCATTGCTTTGAAGAAAAAGATTGACGAAGGACCGCAGGATAAAGTCTATGACGTGGATTTGACCTACATCACTTCCCGTGGCAAGTGGTACTACACTTCCTGGAAGGGTGATGTGAAGAAGAGCGGCGGCATCGCCACCAACATCGGCATCCATTTCTATGACATGCTGGCCTATCTGTTCGGTGAGGTGCAGGAGAACATCGTCCACATCTCCTCGCACGACCGTTTGGCAGGTTTTATCCGCTTTCAGAAAGCTCGTGTGCGCTATTTCTTGAGCATCAACGCCAAGACTCTCCCGCCGGAGGTAGCCGCAAAAGGTCAACGCACCTTCCGCTCCATCACCATCGGCGACGAGGTGTTCGAGTTCAGCAATGGCTTCACCGACCTGCACACCGAAAGTTACCGCAAGATTCTCGCCGGACAAGGTTTCGGACTGGATGAGGTGAGAAACTGCATCCAGATAGTTTATGACATCCGCAACGCCCAACCGGTCGGGTTGGTGGGCGATTACCATCCGCTGGCCAATCTCCCACTGGAACCGCACCCGTTTGGTTGGATTGTATAACGAATAGTTTGCTTGAAGATGGAAAACATACAACCTAAAAAGAAAAGCATACTGGTCACCATCCTGCAATTCATTTTGTTTGTGGGCCTGGGCGTATTCTTTATTTGGCTCTCGCTCCGTTCCTTGTCCAAGGACGACATGCGGGCCATTTGGCAATCCATGGGCAGCATAAATCATCCCCGTTGCTGGGCGCTCCTGGCCTGCGCCGCGGTTATGGCCATCCTTGCGGACATCGCCCGTGCCGTACGGGCAAAGATTCTCATAGAGCCGCTGGGATACAAGCCCCGCTTCTCCATGGTGTTTTACTCCGTGATGGTGTGCTATCTGGCCAATCTGGCATTACCTAGGTTAGGTGAGGTTTTGCGCTGCTCTTTTCTCCAACGCTTTGAAAATGTGCCCTTCCAGAAATCGCTCGGCACCGTACTCACTGAACGCGCCGTGGACATCATCTGCTGGCTTGCCCTTCTGCTGGTGGTCATTGCCATGAACACGGGCATGCTCTCCAATGTCATCATCGACCACGAAACCCAAATGTCAGTAGGTATGTGGATGGAGCAAAAAGGATTGTCCATTATTGGCAACTATTTCATTTACATACTGATAGGTACAATTTTATTATTTTATCTGCTTTTCAGATTTACCCGGAAATGGTGGATGAAGTTCGCTTGGTACAGAAAAGTGCGCAATTTTTTCATTGGCCTCTGGCAGGGCGTGATTTCCATCAAGGACCTCCCCCACCCGGGTCATTACATTATCTGGACCGCCATTATGTGGATATGCTACTATCTGGGTACATTTCTCTGCTTCTTCGCCATCCCATATCTGCATGGTCTGGGTCCTGGCGCAGCATTGGCCGTACTCACTTTCGGCACCATCGCCTTTATCATTTCACAGGGCGGTTTGGGCTCCTATCCACTCATCACCGCCGGCATCTTGCTGATGTACGGGGTGAATTACACTCACGGTCTCGCCGCCGGCTGGATTGGCTGGCTCCTGCAAACCTTTGTCTCCGTGGGCGTAGGCTTCGCATCCCTTTTCCTGTCATCCTTCTACAAGAAAAAAGATTCCACCATTAATCCAAACCTATAGTCACCATGAACGCCCTGGAACAGATTCGGAACAAGATTGTCGAGCCCAGCTTTTTCACTGAGCACGAGGAAGAACTGCATCGGCAGAAAATCGTGTTCACCAACGGATGTTTCGATCTTCTGCATGTCGGGCACGTGACCTATCTGGCGCAGGCAAAAGCGCTGGGAGATGTGCTGGTAATTGGGCTAAATACCGATGCTTCCGTTCGGCGGCTGAAAGGTCCCAACCGGCCCGTGAATGCGCAGGATGCACGCGCGCTCGTGTTGGCGGCACTGGAATCGGTAGATTATGTCGTGTTCTTCGACGAGGACACACCTTATAATATTATTACACAAGTAAAACCCGACATCCTGGTAAAGGGCGGGGATTACAAGATTGACAACATCGTGGGCGGTGACTTCGTGCGCGCGCGAGGCGGCCAAGTGATGACCATCCCCTTCGTGGACGGATTCTCTACCTCCAACATATTGGAACAGATCAAAGAAAAATAGCATGATGAAGCGTCTTTGGGTCATATTATGTTGTATGTACAGCCTCACATTAATGGGACAAACCCTCGATGTGACTGAATACACTCAAAACATCGCCTTGAAAGACACGGCGATTGTACCCACAGACTCCACCATGCTCGTGCTCAACGCAGCTTACCCGTCCATCAGCGAGACCTACCAGATTCCGGCCTACAGCCTATACGACCGCTATTGGGACGTACAGCATCTCCGGAGCCGCGCACTGGACATCCCTTTTGCCAACGACCGCCTGATGCTGCTTTTGGTACAAGATGGCAACCACAATTTCGTCTTCCCTTGCATGTACGATGAGGTTACCCTACCCTACGGCCTAACCAAACGGGGCGAATTCCACCCGGGCGTGGACCTCGTTGTGGACTATCAGACGTTGGTAAAATGCTGCTTCGACGGCGTGGTTCGCATGGCTAAATACTACGGTGCATACGGGCTTATGGTCGTGGTGCGGCACTACAACGGGCTGGAAACCGTGTATGCGCATCTGGACAAGCTCTGTGTGAAGCCCGGCCAGATGGTAAACGCTGGCGACGTGATAGGCCAAGCGGGCAAAAGTGGCAATGTGAAAGAGTGCACCCTGCACTTCGAAACCCGCTTCATGAACGAGCCTTTCGACCCTGCCCTGATGATAGATTTCGACGAGGAGGATCTGCTACGCAACACACTGTCGCTGACACCTGCCGATTTCAGAATTGTGCCCACAGATGCGACCCAAACTTCGGGAACAATACAGCAAACCTCCACGTCCACCAAAACAGTCCTCGACTTTGATACCAATAACGGCCTTGGACAATATCATATCGTCAAAAAAGGAGAGAGTTTGTACCGAATTGCACAGGATTATCATACTACTACGGACAAGATACTGAAATTAAACAATCTTGAAAATCCTGATAAAATATCTGAAGGACAGAAACTTAGAGTAAAATAACGGCGACTGAAAAATAAATTCACATTCCAGTGTGGATTATATCAAAAAAAGTGTATTTTTGCAGTCCAAAATTTTTAGGCAATATAAATTATAGAGAAATGAAAAAAGATATCCATCCGAAAGAGTATAGAACTGTCGTATTTAAGGATATGTCAAACGATTACGCATTTTTGACAAAGTCCACAGTCGCCACGAAAGACACCATTCAATGGGAAGACGGTAACGAGTATCCCTTGGTGAAACTTGAAATTTCCAACACTTCTCACCCCTTCTTCACGGGTAAGATGAAGTTGGTTGACACCGCCGGTCGTGTCGATAAGTTCCGCAGCAAATATGCTCGCCATTTGGATGGTAACAAATCCAAATAATCCATAATATTTTGTACTTTTGCTGACCATTTTTGTTATCACAAAAATGGTCAGTTTTTTTTATCTAAACTTAGGACTATTTATGAAAGAAATATCTCTTCTGGAGGAATTTATGGGCAATGAGAGCAACTTCATCCCCTTGTTTTCCCTGGATGACGAGGAGCGGCTGAGATCGGAGGAGATTCCGGAGGAAATCGCCCTGTTACCCTTGCGCAATACGCTGTTGTTTCCGGGCATGGTAATCCCCATCAGCGTAGGCAGAACCAAATCCATCAAGTTGTCGCAGGAATACTCCCGCAACAACCTTCCCATCGGTGTGGTAGCCCAGCGCGTAAACGAGGTGGAGGAACCCTCCCTAGACGACCTGTACAAAGTAGGCACCATGGCTCATATCCTCAAATATATCACCATGCCTGACGGCGGTGTGACCATCATCGTGCAAGGTATCCGTCGTTTCGTAATCAAAGAACTCACCCAAACCGAGCCCTACTTCAAATGCACGGCCAAGCCGTTCAATTCCAACGATTTTGACCCAAGCATCATCAACGATAAAAACTTCAAGGCACTCATTTCCACCATCCGCGATACGGCTACGAGGATGATCAAAATCTCCTCCAACATGCCTCGCGAGGCATCGTTTGCCCTGAAAAACATCGAAAGCCATGTCTTCCTGCTCAATTTCCTGGCGTCCAACATCTCCGCCTCGGTGGAAGAAAAGCAGCGCATCCTGGAAATCGAAGACATCGTGGAACGCGCCAAGCAGGTGCACAAGTTGCTGCACCGCGACCTGCAGATGATTGAGCTCAAGAACCAGATTCAGGACAAATCACGGCAGGAGCTGGACAAGCAGCAACGCGAGTATTTCCTGAACCAGCAGATGAAGACTATTCAGGAAGAGCTGGGCGGTACTCCATCAGAAAAAGACGTGGAGTCCCTCAAACAGCGCGCCGCTAAGAAGAAATGGGACAAGGAGACGGCGGAGCTCTTCCAAAAAGAGCTGGAAAAACTGCAACGTTCCAACCCTATGTCACCCGACTACTCCGTGCAACTCAACTACTTGGAACTGTTTGTTGACCTTCCCTGGAACGAATTCAGCAAGGATAATTTTGACTTAGACAAAGCTCGAAAGACCTTGGACAGAGACCATTACGGTTTGGACAAAGTCAAGGAGCGCATCATCGAATATCTGGCAGTTCTGAAACTGAAAGGTGACATGAAGTCGCCGATTTTGTGTCTGGCTGGCCCTCCGGGGGTCGGCAAAACCTCTTTAGGCAAGTCCATTGCTGCTGCGCTCGGGCGCAAGTACGTGCGCGTGTCGCTGGGCGGTCTGCGCGACGAGTCCGAAATCCGCGGACACCGCAAGACCTACATCGGCGCCATGCCAGGCCGCATCATCCAGAGCATGCGCAAGGCCGGTTACGCCAACCCTGTGTTCGTGCTGGACGAAATCGACAAAATCACCGGCATGAATGTGCAAGGCGACCCCTCCGCCGCACTGCTGGAAGTGATGGACCCCGAGCAGAACAACGCCTTCTACGACAACTACTTGGAGACTTCCTTCGACCTCTCGCGCGTGCTGTTCATCGCTACGGCCAACGACCTCGGCAATGTGCACCCCGCCCTGCGCGACCGTATGGAAATTATTGAGATTCCGGGCTATCTGGCAGAGGAGAAACTGCAAATCGCCAAACACCATCTCATTCCCAAGCAATTGAAAGAGAATGGTTTGGACAAGAAACAGCTTCAGATTCCCGACAGTACTGTGGAACATCTCATCAGCGAATACACTCGCGAGTCAGGCGTGCGTACACTGGAGCGCACCATCGCGAAGATCATCCGCAAACGCGCCGCCAAACTCGTACAAGAGGGCAGCATAGAGAAGAAAGTGCAGCCGGAGGACCTCAAGGAGATGCTCGGCTCGCCTATTTTCCAGTTGGAGAAGGCATTCGACAACTCCGTGCCGGGTGTGGCCACGGGCTTGGCCTGGACCGCCGTGGGCGGCGAAATCCTGTTTGTGGAGGCGCTGACCTCCCCGGGCAAGGGCGAACTCACCATGACCGGCAACTTGGGCGATGTGATGAAAGAGTCGGCCACTATTGCTTACGAGTACTTGAAAGCACACGCCGGCGACTTCGGCATCGACCCGGCAGTATTTGAGAAGAGCAAAGTGCACGTGCATGTGCCCGAAGGTGCCACGCCGAAGGACGGTCCGTCCGCCGGCATCACCATCCTCACCGCGCTTATCTCCGCCTTCACGAAGAAGACGCTGCGCGACAAAATCGCCATGACAGGCGAGATCACCCTGCGCGGCAAACTGCTGCCCGTAGGCGGTATCAAGGAGAAAATCCTCGCCGCCAAGCGCAGCGGCATCTACGACATCGTCATGTCGGACGAGAACCGCAAGGATATCGAGGATATCAAGGAAAACTTCATCGAAGGCATGACCTTCCACTATTTCGCTTCCATGAAAGAGGCAGTAGAATTCAATTTCGGAAAATAAAACATTATGGCAGAAGACTTTCAATCGGCATTGACGGAACGCGAGGGCATCGAGCAGCCCATGCAGGTGAACCCAAACTTAGTGCGGAGAAAGCGGCGTATATTGTCGCTGGACGACTACGTGGAGGGCATCCTGAAGGGCGACCGTGTCGTCTTGAGCCGTGCCATCACTATGATTGAGAGTGCCAATCCCGACCATTTCGAGATGGCGCAGGCCATCATTGAGCGTTGTCTCCCCCACTCTGGCAACTCATTGCGCATCGGCATCACGGGTGTGCCTGGCGTGGGCAAGAGCACCTTCATCGAATCGTTTGGGCAGATGCTCACGGGCATGGGACACAAGTTGGCAGTACTGGCCATCGACCCGAGCAGCGAGCGCACCAAGGGCAGCATCCTGGGTGACAAGACCCGCATGGAGGCATTGTCCGTGGACCCGCACGCCTTCATCCGCCCCTCGCCCTCCGGCAGCACGCTGGGCGGCGTGGCCCGCAAGACCCGCGAGAGCATCATCCTGTGTGAGGCGGCGGGCTTTGACGTGATTCTGGTGGAAACCGTAGGCGTGGGGCAATCGGAAACCGTGGTCAAGTCAATGGTGGATTTCTTCCTGCTGCTGATGCTGGCGGGCGCCGGCGACGAGCTGCAGGGCATCAAGCGTGGCATCATGGAGATGGCCGACGGCCTGGTCATCAACAAGGCCGACGGCGACAACAAGTCCAAGGCCGTCGGCGCACAGGCGCAATACAGAGCCGCCCTCAAGCTGTTTCCGAAAAACGAGAGTCAGTGGGACGTGCCCGTGGAGGTTTGCTCCGCGTTGGAGGGCTATTCCATTGACAAAGTTTGGAAGATGATCCTGCAATACGAAGCACTCACCAAAGCGAACGGCTATTTCGAGAAAAACCGCACCGAGCAGAACGTCAACATCTTCTACAACTGGATCAACTTCACCTTACAGAACGACTTCTACAACAACGAAGAGAAAGCAAGGGAGATCGAGCGCCTGCTGCCGCTCATCCGAAACAAACAGGTTTCACCCTACATGGCAGCAAGCAGGGTAATTAGGAATGGGGAATAAGGGATGGGGAAGCTGCGGACTCGCGTGCGGAATTATCGGATAACGTTGGAGATTCCGCCACTTGCTACGCAAGCGGCGGAATGGTGCATGCCGCCGGGCGAGGGAGGGGGAAGGGAGATGAGAGATTAGCCGTCAGGCCTTCCTTGTGTAATTAAAGACAAATCACATCTTCATCTACAATTTTCGACAAGGCCAATTGTAATTTGTGGACTTCTTCTATAGACCACCCTAACGTTCCTATACAAATCACGATTTTTTGTCCGTTTGAAGAAAAAAGACGAAGGCGATCAAATCTTCTAGGTTGCAGGGACACATCCCAATAAAAGCCCTTAAACGGAATCACAACATTCTGTTGACGGTTAAACAACGTATATCGCAAAATTCTGATTTCCTGTTTTTTATAATCTATGCGAACTGTATCCACCAAACTGCCTTTATCTCCAATTGCAATCAAAATGGCCATAAATACTCCGGAACCGCAGGCGAAAAAAAATGAATTCGTCATTGAATCATACGTGACACCTTCTTTGAAAAACACTATGATATATGCTAATATGAAAAAAAACAAAAATAGAAGCACAAAACGGAGGTAAAAACATGCTACCACAGAAACAATTCGACTGTTCCTATGAAATGTTCTAGTGTATTGCGGATATTGTTTTGCTTCGGGTTCTTCCATTTCAGATAATAATCTTTATAGAGTATAATAACAATTTGTCTTTTCTTCTTCATTCCAATTTGTCACCCTTCCGCCACGAGTAGCGCTGAAGCAAAAGCAAAAAACAGATTGTAACCTCCGCAGACGCCGTCCAAATCCAACATCTCGCCCGTGACATAGATGCCCGGATATTTCTTTAAGGCGAAACGGTCGTCCACCTCATCCAAGTCTATGCCGCCATGGCAAACTTGGGCGAAGGCCAAATCGTACAGGCCTTCTATTTCCATTTTGAATTTTTTAACATCAAACGGCTCACGTTCATACAACGTGTTCAACTTGGGGTGCAGCAAACCTCTCAATGAATGATACTTGCGAAGATGTTCTTGTACATCGTAATCGGGATTCGCATACAGGAAATTCAACTCCACAAAACAATCCTTCTTATCTTTCAAACGATTGAAATATGCTGACAAGTTGAGGATTACAATTCCCGATATGCCTTCATCCTTAAAGGTAACCTCACCGGGTTCACTATGTATAAGTGTTTCACGCTGATACAAGGAAGCAATCACTTTCACCCGGCAACCCGACAATGTTTTGGGATAATCCTTTATGACAAAACCCACCAATGATGGTTGGAAATCCTTTACCGATATGTTAAAATCCGTCAAATAGCCATTGTAGTTTTTGCGGTTTTTCGGTATCATGTTGGCCGGGGAACCCGAGGCGAAAACCACCTCGTCGAAAGGAATGGGATAATCGTTTATGTGCCAGAAACCATCCTGCTTGAAAACCTTTTTCACCTCATACTCCATCTCAAAATGGACATTTTCACCCAAATTATCCAAAAGAATGTCCACCACCGTCTGCGAAAATTGGGAAAGCGGATAAACACGCCCTTCCTCATCGGCCACCATCTGGAGCCCCATCTCTTCAAACTCATGCTGGAGGCGCGCAGGTGTGACCCTCCGCAGCAATTTTTCCGCAAAGGCAGAGTGATTGTAGCACTTCGCATCCACAAAAGTATTGAACAGGTTGCATTTCCCGCCGCCTGATGCCCGCAATTTGGTGCCTACCTGCTTGTTTTTCTCAAACACACAAACCTCCATATCGTTTTTCCCTGACCATTTCTTGGCCAAGAAAAGCCCGGAAGCACCGGCACCGATAATGGCTATGCGTTTCATTTTGCTTCCAAAAAATCTTGAACCAGATCAATCATCTCCTGTTGCGCGGTCTTCAAGTCATCATTCAGCACAATCTTGTCAAACTGATTTGCGAACGAAAGCTCGTATTCGGCCTTATCAACACGCTTTTTCAACGATTCTTCCGTCTCAGTGCCCCGCTTTTTCAAGCGGTTCACCAGTTCCTCCATCGTGGGCGGCTCTATAAACACGGCAAGGGCGTTTTCGCCATAGAACTTCTTGATATTCAATCCTCCCAACACATCCACATCAAAAATCACCGTTCCTCCATTTTCCCAGATGCGCTCCACCTCACTTTTCAAAGAGCCGTAAAACTGGTCTTTATACACCTCCTGCCATTCCAGAAACTCGTCATTGGCCAAGCGTTCCTTGAAATTTTCAGGGGTGATGAAGTAGTAGTCTTTGCCATCCACCTCATAGTCGCGCTTGTTGCGAGTAGTGGCCGAAATGGAGAATTTGAGTTCCGGCACGGCGTCCAACAGGTGGCGGACGATGGAGGTCTTGCCGGCGCCGGAGGGGGCAGAAACAATGATGACTTTTCCTTCCATAACACGAGATTTTGGGATGCAAATATAGTGCTTTTTTTGTACTTTTGCTCTCTTAAATTGAAGCTATGGAAAAGTCGGCAGAAACCCCCTTAATGAGGCAATACAACAAGTTCAAAGCGCAGCACCCTGACGCTATCCTATTGTTTCGGGTGGGCGACTTCTACGAGACCTACGGGGAGGATGCCATCACCTCTTCCAAAGTGCTGGGCATCACGCTCACAAAGCATGGCAAAGGACTGACGCAGACCGAATTAGCCGGTTTTCCGCATCACGCCTTGGACGTATATCTGCCCAAATTGGTGCGCGCGGGCCTGCGCGTGGCCATCTGCGAGCAACTGGAAGACCCCAAACTCACCAAAACCCTCGTCAAGCGCGGCATCACCGAAATGGTGACACCCGGCGTTTCCGTCAACGACAAAGTGCTGGAGCAGCGCGAAAACAACTTCCTCGCCGCTATCCAGTTTACGGAGAAAATCTGTGGCATTGCTTTCGTGGATATCTCCACCGGCGAGTTTTATGTGGCCGAGGGCGACTACGACTACATCGACAAACTTTTCCAGAACTTCAAACCCTCGGAACTGGTCATCCAAAAAGGCAAATCGGCCGCTTTCCGCGAGCATTTCGGCGAGAAGATGCTGCTCTCCACCCTGGACGACTGGGTTTTCATGTCCGATTACGCCAACGAACTGCTGACCAAGCATTTCCAGACCACATCCTTGAAGGGTTTTGGCGTGGATAATCTGCCCAACGGCATCATTGCCGCCGGAGCCGCGTTGCATTACCTCTATGAGACTCAAAATCATAGAATCCAGCATATCAACAAGATAAACCGCATTGAAGAGGAGCATTATGTGTGGCTCGACCGCTTCACCATCCGCAATTTGGAACTGGTGCACTCGCCCAACGAGAACGCCGTAACCCTGCTGCAAGTGCTCGACCAGACGCAAACGCCCATGGGCTCGCGTATGTTGCGCAAGTGGATGCTAATGCCCTTGAAAGAGAAAGTGTTGATTGACGAGCGACTCTCCATTGTGGAGTATCTAATTAAAAACGAACAACTTTCCGATGATTTATTGGGCACGCTCAAGCGTATGGGCGACCTAGAGCGTATGGTGTCAAAGATTGCCACGGGCAAGATCAACCCGCGCGAGGTGCTGCAGCTGGCCCGCGCGTTGCGTTCCATCGAAAAGATGCAGGGCTACTGCCAGCAAGCCGACCACCCTGCCCTGGCCAAGATTGCCGAGCAGTTCAACCCGTGCCTGTCGGTGTGCGCCCGCATTGAAAAAGAAATTCAGGACGACCCGCCAGTAGTGGTCAGCAAGGGCGGCGTGTTCAACCGCGGTGTGGACCAAGAACTGGACGACCTGTTCGCCCTGGCCACCAACAGCAAGGAGGTGCTGGCCGACATCCAGCGCCGCGAGGCCGAACGCACGGGCATCACCTCGCTCAAAATCGGATTCAATAACGTGTTCGGCTACTATCTGGAAGTCACCAATGTGCATAAGGACAAGGTACCTGCTGAATGGACGCGCAAGCAGACCCTCACCAATGGCGAACGCTATATCACCGAAGAACTCAAAGAACTGGAATCCAAGATATTAGGAGCACAAGACCGCATGTTGGAAATTGAGGCTCGCCTATACAACGACCTGCTCGTCAGTTTGCTCGACTACATCAACCTCATCCAACTTGACGCGCGGTTGGCAGCCCGACTGGACGTGCTGCTCTGTTTCGCCTGCGTTTCCAAGGAAAACCGATACTCCAAGCCGAAAATCACAGAAGGCACAGCGCTGAAAATCAAGGAAGGCCGCCATCCGGTCATCGAGAAGCAACTGCCGCCAGGCGAGGTATATATCGCCAACGATGTGCAACTGGACAACGACAAGCAGCAGATCATCATCATCACGGGACCGAACATGTCGGGTAAATCGGCCTTGTTGCGCCAAACCGCCCTCATCGTGCTGATGGCCCAGATGGGCTGTTTTGTGCCGGCCAAGAGCGCGGAAATCGGCATTGTGGACAAGGTTTTCACCCGAGTGGGCGCATCGGACAACATTTCCACCGGCGAATCCACATTTATGGTGGAGATGAACGAAACGGCCAGCATCCTGAACAACATCTCCAGCCGGAGTCTGATCTTGCTGGACGAGATCGGGCGCGGCACCAGCACATACGACGGCGTGTCCATCGCCTGGTCCATCGCCGAGTATCTGCACGAAAATCCATACCACCGCGCCAAGGTGCTATTTGCCACGCACTACCACGAGCTCAACGACATGGCAGCACAGTTCCACCGCATCAAGAACTACCATGTCTCCGTGAAAGAGATTGACAACAAAGTCTTCTTTATGAGGAAGTTGGAGCCGGGCGGCAGCGAGCACAGTTTCGGTATCCACGTGGCCCGCATGGCCGGCATGCCTGCGCAGGTGCTCAAGCGTGCCAACGAGATTCTCAAGCAGTTGGAAACCTCGCGCAACAACGCCAGCGGCGAGAAGAGTCTCATCGAAAAATCGACCCCTGGTTACCAACTCAGTTTCATCAACTTGGACGATCCGCTATTGTTAGAGGTAAAAGATGTGATTGTTGGTCTGAACATCAACAGTCTCACGCCCGTAGAGGCGCTCATGAAGCTGAACGAGATCCAGCAGTTGCTTACGGGAGGAAAGAAGTAGCGTGCCTCCGGCACGCAGGGTGTCTGTAGAGGCACGGCACAGTATCCCCACACTGCATGTGGGGATACTGGGATGGCTTGTCTGCGACACGTAGGGCATCCGTGAGCAATATAAATCCACGCAAGTGTAGAGGAGGAAGTATGTATCGTAGCACGCCGGACCTTACATCCAGAACATCTGGTAAAGCGAATGTGTCGAAGACACGTGGGGCATCCATGAGTAACGTAAATCCACGCAAGTGTCGATGAGAGAACGTGTGTTGTAGCATACCGGTTCCTACAGCTACAATCTGGTAAAGAGCGTGTGTCGAAGACACACCCTTCTATTAACCCCGCACGTCAGTGTGGGGTATGGAGCAGTCTGCACCAGCCCGCCAGGCATGTGCGAGTGTGCTAAGGGTAGGCAGGCGTGCTGAAAGCACGCTACCTCTCCGACTCTCTGTGCTGTAACGTGCCTCCGGCACGAGGGGTACTGTAGTAGCACGGGGTAAAGCCCCACACTCCATGTGGGGATAGTGGGATATCGTGTCTGCGACACGTAGGGCATCCGTGAGCAATATAAATCCACGCAAGTGTAGAGGAGAAAGTATGTATCGTAGCACGCCGGACCTTACATCCAGAACATCTGGTAAAGCGAATGTGTCGAAGACACACCTTTCTATTAACCCCACATGAAGTGTGGGGGTATGGAGCAGTCTGCGCCAGCTCGCCAGGCATGTGTGTGTACTAAGGGTGGACAGGCGTGCTGAAGGCACGCTACCTCTCCGACTCTCTGTGCTGTAGCGTGCCTCCGGAACGCAGAGTGCTGCAATGGCACGGCGTAGAGCCCCACACTCCATGTGGGGATAGTGGGATGTCGTGTCTGCGACACGAATAGTGACCTAACTATAAGACAGCTTTCTCTTTAGTGCTTGAATCAAAAACAGATGAACTTATCGAAAATCTCGAGCAGTTCATCTATTAGAAATATTTCTCCAACCAGTCTGCTTGCTCCTGATTTAATTTTTTGTACAGAATCTGACGCTTAATGCCACGAGCCTCCAACTCCTGACGATTAAGGTGTATACCTGTATATACTGGAGAAATGTTCTGAAACTTGAAACAATCATTATCTGGCTCAAACTTCACTTTCCAGTATTTTGCATCATCACGAGTGCTATGGGTGCTCGCAACTTCCATTCTATACATAACACGGTCGTGAATCTTGTCAGAAATGAAAAGATACACGATATCACCCTTTTCCATTTTTTTATCACCCTTGCCATGTTTTTTTCTCCAATAACAACAATTGGTATCATGAATGCATTGAATGTGATCAATGAATGACTCTTTGGCGATAAGAATGTAGGATTGTTTCGTTACTACGTTTTCTCTTATTTGTTTTTTAGAAGAATTAAATAATTTCATGCCTTTATCTATTATTAAGATGTTTTTGAAATCGATTCTATATCTTATTAAGCCCCGGGATGATTTTTAATTTCACTGCAAAAATATATATAATTACCTATTTAAAGTAACAACAATATAAAAAATCAATATTTAATTGGAGCATATATGATCGTGTCTGGATGACTGTTTAAATAATTAAACGGAGCTCTAACAATCCCATTAGATCCACAAATCTTATTATAATCCTTCGTCGTAGAGCATTTCGTCACTTCCACGTGATCAATATATTGATGTTGGGTTCCTGGAATATATAGAACACGGTATTTGATTTCATAATTTATATCGTTATTAAAAGAATCATTAAATGAGAAGCTGGAATATTGCCAGATATTATTTGACATTTTAGACCCGTATCCTGCATATCTTGAATATGAGGTTGCGGAAACATACATCTCATTTTTGCTTTCTTGAGATGAGCCTGACAAAGTATATCCATTTTCTCTCATCTCGTTTGCAATGAGGTCATTCGCAATCGAAACAGCTTCCACGCTTATAACCTTTCTATATTCCCAACAAGAAGAGAACAAAAAAGCAATACTCAACACTACTAAAAGAATAAAGCATTTTTTCATAACATTTCCGCCGTTTTTTCCTGTCGGCACGTCAGGTCTTTATGCCTACTCTGAAAGTGCGGTTTTCGGCACGCCCGCCATACGAGCAGAATGCTTTGTTTAAACAAGGGTAAAAAAGAAAGGCATGAATCCTTTCGTTTAGCCACTTATTCTATCGCTGGTGTCTGGAAATACCATTGTGCAAATAAGGGAACGAATAATTCACGCCTAAAACGTGAACTTTCATCGTCTTATTCTCGCACATTTGCAATGTTTTCCAGACTTTGCGATAGGAGAACAAGAGCATCAAGCTCAATATGTCTAATAAAATCCGTCAACCCTATGGCAATATTGCCTTTGGATTAACGAGGGCAAAGATACACAATTTTCAATACCGTACTCGCGGAAATTGATTTGCAGGGGAAAATTATGGTCACATTTCTATTCCAAATGTTGCTCACAAACGGATAAATCCTCCGAAATCACATTGTGAAATTTAACAAATTGATTATTAAATTGTTAAACGCGATTTGTATCATGCTTATAATCAGCCATGATTATTTTTTGAGGAAACCTTGACCAACGCAACAGTCTGTTGTATCTTTGCCATACGTTCCTTCACTCGTGCTGAAAGCACGATATCCCATTAACCCCACATGCAGTGTGGGAGATGCGCCGGCCCGCCAGGCATGTGCGTGTGCTAAAGGATAGGCAGGCGTGCTGAAGGCACGCAACCAAACAAAATAAACATAACAACCTAACAACACAACCATGAGTTACACAACATCCTATTACCACATCGTCATTCGCACATATAGAAGCGAACCGACAATCTGCATGAAACACGAAAGGGAACTGTATGCGTACATCTATGGCATTGCGAAAAACCTTCACTGCCAGACTTACCGCATAGGTGGCATGCCGGATCACTTACATATATTCGTCTCCTTGCCGTCATCACTGTCATTGGCATCGTTTGTGCAACGGGTGAAAACCTACAGCAGCATCTGGCTGAAAGCAAATGCACACTTCCCAGATTTCCGCGGCTGGGGACGAGAGTATGCTGGCTTCAGTTATAGTCTGCGCGATAAGAACATGATTATCGGCTACATCATGAAGCAGAAAGAGCATCATCGAAAGAAAACTTTTGTTGAAGAGTATCGTGCTTTTCTTAAAGAGAATGGGGCTACGATAGATGAGCGATACTTCTTGCGTGATGAGAAGTAGCGTGCCTCCGGCACGCAGGATACCCACGAGACATCGTCGTGCCCCACACTGACGTGCGGGGTTACTGGGATAGCGTGTCTGCGACACGCAGGACATCTGCCATGGGATATCGCAGTACGCAGCACCTCATACGAGATTGTAGCGTGCCTCCGGCACGCAGGATGTCCACGAGACATCGTCGTGCCCCACACTAACGTGCAGGGTTACTGGGATAGCGTGTCTGCGACACGTTGGCATCAGCGCGCAACGTAAAGCCACGCAAGTGCAGAGGAGAGAGCATGTATCGTAGCACACTGGGCCTCTCATCCACGGTCTAGTAGAGCGCGTGTGTCGAAGACACATGGGACATCCATGAGTAACGTAAATCCACGCAAGTGTCGAGGAGAGAACGTGTGTCGAAGACACACCTTTCTATTAACCCCACATGAAGTGTGGGGGTTGGAGCAGCCTGCGCCAGCTCGCCAGGCATGTGTGTGTACTAAGGGTGGACAGGCGTGCTGAAGGCACGCTACCTCATCACTGACGATAGTATCCGCTCCACCGCCACCTGGGCGTGGCGAAGCTCGGCCTCGGGGGTCTGGCCACCAACATGAGGGGTGAGGATGACATTCTCCAGCTGGGCCAAGCGCTCCATAGCCGCCGGCCACTGCTCCTTAGGCAAGTTTTTCAATTTAGGGCTCTCGTACTCCAACACATCCAGACACGCCATCCGTATCTTGCCGGATTCCAATCCCTTCACCACAGCTTCCGTGTTCACAACCATGCCACGCGAAGTGTTGATGAGCACGAAGGGTTGTGCGACATCCTCAATGAATTTCTCATCGATAAAATATTTGTTTTCAGGTATATAGTTTACATGCATGGAAATCACATCACACTTCCGCATGATGGTTTCCAAGTCCGTCATCTCCGCATTGCCGTCTCCAGCGGTTGGGTTGTACCTGTCATACGCATACACCTCGCAACCGAGCGCGCGCAACAACTTGGCAAACGCTGGGCCCGTGTGCCCATAACCTATCAACCCGTAGGTATGCGACTGCAATTCCGTGCCCTTGTTCTTCTCACGGTGCCACTCTCCTGCCCGCACCTCGCGGTCGGCAGTGGAAAGATGACGCAACGCCGCCAACAGGAATCCCAGACAATGCTCCGCTACCGCATTGGCATTGCCCTCGGGGGTGGAGATTACCTTAATTCCTTTTTTCTCAGCATATTCCACATCTATATTTTCCACACCGGAACCGATGCGCACAATGAATTTCAACGAGGGTTTGGAGTCCAATAACTCCTTGTCAACCACAAAACGGCTCCGGATGACCAAACCGTACAGGTCATCGGGAGCCGCCTTGAATGATTCGTAAGTAAAGGTCATGTCAGTCAGGCACACAATATCACTTTCGGAAAGTTTTTCCGTCAAATATGGATGTACCCTATCGACAATCAGGACCTTTTTCATTATCGTTTATTGGATTTTTCAACGTCTTTCTCTGCCTTCTCCAATTCTTTCTGCAACTTGGCTGGCAACTCATCCTTCGCCATGCATTGGTGACACTTCATTTCCAGCGTGTACATACGGCCAATGCAATAATTGGAGTGCTTGCAGGCACTGCGGGTCACCTCACCCGACTGCAGTTTGTTCACAAAGTCGGTGTCCTGAACCAAGGCGCGAGCCATCTGGAAGGCCACAAAGCCGGAATCCAGCACCTTCTCCATGTCAGCTTTATCGACCATACCGCCAACGTATATCAACGGCATCGTCAGCTCTTTGCGGAATTTCATGGCTGTATCATAGAAATAGGCATCTTTGTACGGAACCGTCGGGATGACCAAACGTCCGCCAAGGTGAAGACCGATCTTCAGCCACCAAAACTTTTTGAGATCCATGTAGTAAGCCAATGTTTTGAGCGGCATGGCACCACGCATGACATCCATCGGAGCCTTGCTCACGAAGCCGGCGGTGAGCACCAGGGCGTGCACGCCCAGTTTCTCAAGCTCCTTGGCCACGGTGATGCACTCATCCACTTGCATACCGCTGCGGAAGCCGTCGTACATGTTGGTTTTCACCACAATAGCCATGTCGTCCTTGGCCTCTTCCATCACGCGGGTAATGACGCGGCGCATGAAGCGCATACGATTCTCCAGCGAGCCACCATACTCATCTTTGCGATGGTTGGTATAAGGAGAGATGAATTGGCTGATGAGATAGCCGTGGCCGGCGTGCACCTCAATGCAGTCGAACCCAGCGCGACGACACATATCCACTGCCTTGCCGAAAGCCTCCACAATCTCGTCGATATCCTTGATGGTCATCTTGCGAGTGAACGTCGGTGAGTAGAGGTTGAAACGTCCCGAAGGTGAGAGCGGCTTGCATCCACAGGTGGCGCGGTGCGTCATGTTTCCGCAGTGGCCGATCTGGATGGAGGCTTTGGCGCCTTCGGTGTGAATGGCATCCGTCAATTTCTTTAATTCAGGAATAATCTCTTCACGGAGCCAAAGTTGGCCATCAAAGGAGAGACCGCTCTGACATACAGAGGCATAGGCCACGGTGGTCATGCCGATACCGCCACGCGCAACGGCTGTATGATAGTCGAAAAGTTCTTTGGTCGGGCGGTTGCCGTGCGCCATATTCTCGAAAGCGGCGGAACGGATGGTGCGGTTACGAAGGGTAATCGGACCGATTTTACAAGGAGTAAAAATTTGGGATTCAGACATATTTAAAATTTTTAATAATTTTCTATCGGGTTAATTTGGAAAAAATCCTGTAAGCATTTTCCGTCGTGGTATCGGCTACCGTCTGTAAAGAGACTTGGAAAATATCGGCCACTTTCTGGGCAATAATGGGAATGTATGAGCTTTCGTTGGGCTGTCCGCGATGCGGAACGGGAGCCAGATAGGGCGCATCCGTCTCCAGCACAACATTCTCCAACCCCACATGCGCCACAATGTCCTGTACTTTACTATTCTTGAAGGTTACCGTGCCACCCACGCCGATGGCAAAACCGTGTTTCACCGCCCATTCAGCCTCCTGAATTCCTCCCGAAAAACAATGCATCACGCCGGAAAGCTCGCCGGGACGGAACTGTTTCAGTATCTCAATTGCATCATTGTAAGCACTGCGGATGTGCAAAGAAAGCGGCATCTGGCGATCGCGGGCCCAGCAAAGTTGGCGGTAAAACGCCTCCCGCTGTTCTTTCTCAAAAGTTCGGTCCCAATAATAATCCAAACCAATCTCCCCTACTCCCACCACATTCGGACCATCCAAATGGCCTTCTATCTGGGCAAGTTCTGCCTCAAAATCCGCTTTGGTATCTTCCGGGTGAAGTCCTATCAAGACAAAAAAGTTATCAGGAAACAGGGAGACTGCCTCTTGCAACCAAGCCGGAGTCTCGCGGTTGACACATCCCAAAATCATCTTGTCCACACCCGCCTCTATGGCACGATGAGCCACATCCTCGAAATTGTCAGGGTAGCTCTCGCGATACAAATGAGTATGGGTGTCAACAAAACGCATGGTTAGTTCAGTTGGGATTCATTGACCCACTTCTCGATAAGTTTTTCCTGTTTTTCTTTATCGGAAAGTTCTTCGGTCATGATTTTCTCCGCAATATTGATGGAGAAGTTGGCGATTTCGTTCTTCAAATCGGTGATGGCTTTCATTTTTTCCATCTGGATGGCTTGTTTGGCATCCGCAATGATGGACTGTGACTCGGCTTCAGCCTTCAGTTTGGCGTCTTCTTTCAGTTTCTCGCTGATGGCACGTGCATCATTGAGGATATCATCGCGTTCAGCCTTGGCCTGGGCGAGCATCTCTTCATGTTTGAGATTCAGGTTCTCCAGTTCTGCATGCACGCGTTCCGCCTCATCCAGTTGGTCTTGAATCTTCTTGTTGCGGCTGGCAATGCCTTGCGTAATCACTGGCCAAACAAACTTAGCCAAGATGAAGAAGAAGATGCCGAAGCCAACGAGCATCCAGAAGATAAGTCCGAAAGAGGGTTTTATGAGTTCCATATTCTAATCTGGGTTGTTTCTGAAATTTTTAAAAATGTTGGGGACCCTGCCAACCGCAGGGTCCATCAACAAATTAAGCGATTGCATCAGCAAACAAGCGATGGGGTTACCGTCGCATGCGGCTTTATTTTGCAATGGCGATAAGCAGACACACGACGCAGGCGAACAAAGCGACACCTTCGACGAAGGCGGCCGCCAAAATCATGTTCATACGGATGTTGCCAGCTGCTTCAGGTTGGCGTGCGATGGCGGACATGGCATCTTTACCGATGTTACCGATACCGATACCGGCGCCGATGGCGGCGAGACCTGCACCCACACCTGCACCCAATTTGCCGATTCCAAGGCCAGTGGCTGCTTGCAATAAGATGGTTAATAATGACATAGTAGTTTGATTTATTTAGTTGATAAAAAGGTTTATTCTGCTAATTGAAGTTCTTCTTCCTCCTCCTCGCCGCAAGCTGCTCCGATGTAGATAGCGCTCAAGAGCGTAAAAACAAACGCCTGGATGAAAGCCACCAGCAACTCGAGGCAGCTCATGAAGAGATATAAGAAGATGGAAATCACGGAAACCCCGTAGCCCAATCCCGGAGCCATCTGTCCGAAAATGAAAATCAAGGAGATGAAGCCCAGCACAATAATATGACCAGCGGTGATGTTGGCGAAAAGTCGCACCATCAACACAAACGGCTTGGTAAACACGCCGATCACCTCCACCAATGGCATGATGGGCAGCGGAAACTTCAGCCACCAAGGCACGCCCGGCGTATTGATGATGTCTTTCCAATACTCTTTCTTGCCCGAAAACTGCGTCACGAAGAAGGTCAGCAAAGCGAGCACGCCCGTCACAGCAATGTTGCCGGTGAGATTGGCACCGCCCGGGAAGATGGGAATCAGACCCATCAGGTTGTTGAAGAGGATGAAGAAAAACAGCGTGAGCAGGAATGGAGTATATTTCTGGGCATTTTTACCCAAAGACGGATTGATAACCTCATCCTGCAAAAAGACAATTACCGGTTCCACAAACGCCTGCAACCCCTTGGGGGCCTGGTCAGGACGACGTTTGTACTGTTTGGTCACCGACAATAATATGCAGGTAATGAGAATCAACGAGATAATCAGCGCGCACACATTCTTGGTGATGGAAATGTCAATCTTGCAGACATGGTCAACAGGATAGACGACCCCTTCTTCCAAATGGCCAGTATAGTCGTCGGCCAACTTGACAATGCTGCCTTTCTGACCGCCCCAGCCCATAGCGTAGCCTTTGTAGGCGGCCTCGCCATGGTGGAACTTATTGGACATAAATACCACAAAATGGCCGTTGTCAACCAGCATTACGGGAAGCGGGATGGTCACACTCTTGTCGCCATCTCCGCAGATGTGCCAGCCATAGTTGTCGATAATATGTTCTATGATGAAAGGGCCAGCATCGAATTCCTCATTCTCTGCAGCATACAGGGATTGGGAGAAAAACGTCATCAACAGAGCCACAAAAATGCCCACCAGTCCCAATTTATAGTTTTTGCAAATCATACAATATCAATTAGATACAATCAAAAACCCACAACTTTCCACCTCCACAAAAAAGTGGCGCAATATACGAAATTTTCATTTGGTTATCAAAGGTTCCAGCAAGCGTTTGAGGTGCTCTATTCCTACCTCATTTTCGCTTACTGTCAGTTGTGCCATGCGGTAAAAGGGCAAGCGCTTCCGGAGTCTTTCGTGCACGTAGGCAGTCAACTGTTCTTCGGTTAGCGAAACCGTTAGTGGGCGCTCCTTTTTGCTATTTTTCAGTCTCTGAACGAGGATTTCTTCCGGCAAATCAATATAGACCGTCACGGCGTGTGCGTTCATCAGTTGCATGGCATCCTGATTGGCGGGTGTGCCACCTCCGGCGGCTATCATCATTCCTTGACCTTCCAGTATTTCTTTCAGCGTCTGATACTCGCACTGCCGAAAAACAGATTCCCCATACTTCTGAAAAATATGGGGAATCGTAGCATGGTATTTTTCTTCGATAGCTGCGTCCAGATCGACAAACTCAAAGCCCAGGCGGAGTGCCAGCTCCCGACCTATCGTGGTCTTTCCTGCGCCGGAGAAGCCGACCAAAACGACATTGCGAGCCATTATTGCATATTTTCCAAAATGGCGTCAATGAGGTTCTGTGCGCAGTCGGCAATATCGGAGATGCGGGCAGGCAGCATGTAGCACGGCGTGGTGAACACCATGTTCTGCTTGTCGGCAATAACGCCCGTCTGCTGGGTATTGATGTGCTTGGAACCGAAGCTGAGCACGTTCTGGATAGTACCCTCGTCGTTGCCCACAGTGATGGTCACATCGCCCAACACCTTGGCAATCATCACCGGAGCGATGCAAAGCGCGCCGATAGGCTTATGCGCGGCGTGGAAAGCTTTGATGAGCTTGGCCACATCCTCGCGCACGGTGCAGTTCTTGCCGTCAAACGCGTAGGTAAACAGGTTCTTGGCTGCGCCATTGCCACCAGGAAACACCAACGCGTCGAAATCTTCCACGTGGCACTCCTCAATGGGGCGGATGTCGCCGCGCGCGATGCGCGCGGCTTCCACCATCATATTACGTTTCTCATCTGTGGCAGACTTTGTATAATGGTTTACCACATGATATTGATTGTCGTTGGGTGCAAAGATGCTGTAGGTACATTCATTGCGGTCGATGGCCAACAGGGTCATCACGGACTCGTGGATTTCACTTCCGTCCAGAGAACCACAGCCACATAATATCACAGCAAATTTCTTCATATTCTATTGATTTTTATTGGTTTGTGTCTTGTTGGGCCATCATTCTGCGTCCCAAACTGTTATAGAAACCGCGGTAGGCATTGCCCATTTCAGGGGAAACGCCATCCATTGCCTTCAATTGAGTCTCGGCCACATCCTGCAACTTCTTGGCAGTGGCATTGTCGCCTGCTATCTCAGCAATATCCTGCAACTGATGCAACTCCTGGAAAATGTTGGCAACTGCCTGCTGATCAAAATCAGGCTGACGGAGCATACGGCCAATGTTGTTCGATAGGATCTGAGCACGATAGGATGCCACCTTGTCAAACTTCAACGCCTTGAATTTGGAAGCGATGGACATATCCGGATATCTGATGTTTGTCATCATATAATGCATGAACATCAAATCAAAGTGAATATCATCCTCATGGATAGCCAGTGTGTTGTCATCACACTGATTGTACCAAGCGAACAAATCCACCAGCTGATCCCAAATGGAATTGGCCATTGCCATACCTTTCTGATTTCCGCTTGGCGTGTTCAGCTTGAAGAAATCCTGCATGTAGAAAATACAGTTCTGGGTATAGCCATACACATTGGACATCACGGAAACGTACGGAAAGACCTCATTCGGAAGAACTGTATTACCTTGATCGAATGCTTTCTCTGCTCTTTCCACATCGCCTTCCGCTAACAGTTGATTACCCAAACGGTTGTACAAACGGCGGATGAGGGAAATCAGACGGGTATTGTCTTCATTGTGATAGACACGCGGATCATTGAAACCGCCCCAAGCATACTGTGCCGCTTCATGTTTAGGTGCATCAGGATGATTGAGGAAATCCTCGCGACTGTGGTCATTAAAGACATTCATCAAATTGTTGTACAGAATTTCGCTGTTAATTCTACCCGTTTCGCTTCCACGCGAGGTCTTGATGGGGACGAGTCTGTATGCAAATCCTTCCAGTTGGAAATATTCTTCCAGACCGAGATAAGCTTCGGAACCAGTAGTAGAAGCATAGTAGATAGGACGCTCCCAGTTGTTGTTAGCCAAGATATCCATCATGATAATATAGGCCTTTACCAACGGGGTAACACTTCCCGGCTTACCCAGATTCCATTCCAGACGATCCACCACGAGAGCGGAGTCTTTGGGATCCACGGTTCCGTTGGCCAACACCTTGGCTTTGTCCACTTTGAGGGAGAAGCTAGCGGGGATGGCACGGCCATTGGATCTGTAACCTTTGCTCTGGGAGAGCAGGAAGAGGTGACGGGCATGATCAAATTGCGGATCTTTGATGTAGTTCACCACGGCATTCAGGTCCACAAACTGGTTTTCACCAGGTTCGAGATAAAGCGCATCACGTGTACCGTCTTTGTATTGATTCCAAGTCATGGAGATGGGCAATGCATCTGACTCGTAAGCTTTGCGTTTCATCTGATCGACATACCAGCTGGTACTGAGCAGCGACAGGTTACACACGCGCACGTCGGTACGGTAGCCTTCTACCTCCTGGGCGTACCACAATGGGAAAGTATCGTTATCACCCAAAGTAAACAGAATGGCGTTAGGAGCACAGGAGTCCAAATAGTTCTTGGCTATAGCCAAAGCCGTATAGCGGTTGGAACGATCGTGATCATCCCAGTTCTGATTAGCCATCACGCAAGGCACCAAGCCGAAGCACACCACTGTAGTAAGCACTGCGCCTGCAATCTGCACCGGTTTGCTCTTGATTTTCTCAAACAGTTCATAGATGCCCAACACGCCAAATCCAATCCATATTGCAAAAGCATAGAAAGAAGCGGCAAAGGCATAGTCACGCTCACGAGGCTGGAAGGCATACATATTCAAATAGAATGCGATAGCCAAACCCGTCATGATGAACAGCAAGAACACCACGAAGGCATTAGTTGTATCCTTGCGGGTTTGATAGAATATACCCACCAAGCCCAACAGCAGCGGCAACAAATAATAGGTGTTGTGACCTGGACGTTGCAATGCTTTGGGCAAATTGGTCTGGTCGCCCACTCTGGCCTTGTCGAGGAAGGAGAGTCCCGTAATCCAGTTGCCGTTCATGCTATCGCCACGACCCTGAAGGTCATTCTGACGACCGGCAAAGTTCCACATGAAATATCTCCAGTACATATAGCCAAACTGATACGTCTGCAGGAATTTGATATTTTGCTTCCAGGAAGGCGTATCGCCACGGGCCAGCTCACGGCGGGCTTCGCGGTCGGCAGGACTGTCGCTGTTATAATGGTTGTTCAGCCAATTGATGTACTCGCCCTGCTTCTCTGACGACCACATTCTCGGGAAGAGCATACAACCAGACGGGTCGTATTGCAGTTTCTCGCCCTGGCGCTCGTTGGAAACCACATAACGCTTGGCATTTTTGTCTTTCACATACACCGGCTTGCCGTTTTCGGCATTGATCACCTTCGTATTATAGCTTTGTCCATAAAACAATGGATTGGAACCATATTGTTCACGATTCAAGTAAGCCAACAGGGCCACTGCATCCTCCGGATTGTTCTCGTCAATAGTCGGATTGGCGTTGGAGCGGATAACCAATGTGAAGAATGTGGAGTATCCGATGAGCAGCATCATGAAGCAGAAAGTACCCGTAAGCAGTACGGGTTTGTTCTTCTTGTATCCAGCCACAATACCCCAAGCAATGAGGCCTACCAAAATCAGGAAGAAGAAGATGGTACCGGAATTGAACGGCAGGTGCAACGAGTTCACGAAGAACAGGTCGAACTTACCAGCCAGGTTCACCACCTGCGGGATGATACCCCACAGAATAAGGCCGAGCAGCACCACGGAACCGCAGAGTGACAGGAATACGCCCCACTCTGCCTTCGATTTCAGCGTGCCTTTCTTCGCACACAGCACAAACAATGGGATGGTGATGAAAATCCAAATCAGGAACATCCACAAAGTGGAACAGAAGAATGCAAAGAAGAAGGAGATGATAGCCATGGTGAGCACTGCACCCATGCCCGTGGCATTCTTGGAGAGCTTATAGTAAACAATCAGCACGATTGCCGGCAGGGTCAGCAAGTTCAGCAAGTGAACACCGATGGAAAGACCTACCAAATAGGCAATGAGCACAATCCAGCGGTTAGGGTTCACATTCTCCTTCGGGTTGTCGTACTCCTCGTCCCACTTCAAGATGCACCAGAACACCAGTGCAGTGAAGAAGGAGGACATAGCATAGACCTCACCTTCCACAGCGGAAAACCAAAACGTGTCGCTGAATGCATAAGCCATGGCACCCACGAGGGCTGCGCCCAACACTGCGATAAAACGAGGCGTGTTCATCTCACCATACTTGGCCACCAGCTTGCGAGCCAAACGCACAATGGTGAAATAAAGCAACATGATGGTGAGGCCGCTGCATACGGCTGACATACAGTTCACACAGAAAGCCATCTTGGTTGGATCGCCACCGGCAAACAGTGTGCAGATGCGTCCGATAATCTGGAACGTAGGTGCTCCAGGGGGGTGTCCCACCAACATCTTCGAGGTTGTAGCGATGTATTCACCACAGTCCCACCAGGAAACTGTCGGCTCGGCAGTCATGATATAGACAGCAGATGCCACTATACCGATAATCACACCGATAATCGTGTTAATTAGTTTTTGTGTTTTATTCATTATTTTTAGGATTTATATTTTTTTGCTAGTTGCTGTTAGCCATTGGCCATTAGCCCTTCAACTCTAAACTCTCAACTCTAAACTCTAAACTCTAAACTTTTACAGCGTCGCTGCCTTGAACTGTTGCAAGAAGCGGACGTCGTTTTCAAAATAGAGACGGATGTCGTTGGTTCTGTATTTGAGCATCGTCATACGTTCGATACCGAGACCGAAGGCGAAGCCGCTGTACTTCTCGCTGTCGATACCGCAGTTTTCCAGCACGTTGGGATCCACCATACCGCAGCCGAGAATCTCCACCCAGCCGGTGTGTTTGCAGAGGTTGCAACCCTCGCCACCGCAGATGTAGCAGGAGACATCCATTTCAGCGGACGGCTCCGTAAACGGGAAGTAAGATGGACGCAAGCGAATGCGCACATCCGGGCCAAACATACGTTGTGCAAAGTAGAGCAGTGTCTGTTTCATGTCAGCGAAGGAGACCTTCTCAGCCACATAGAGACCTTCCACTTGGTGGAAGATGCAGTGTGCGCGGGAGGTGATAGCCTCGTTGCGGAACACACGTCCCGGGCAAATCACGCGGATCGGCGGTTGTTGTTTCTCCATGGTACGCACCTGCAATGAAGAGGTGTGCGTGCGCAGCAGCACGTCAGGGTGCAACTCCACAAAGAAGGTGTCCTGCATGTCGCGGGCAGGGTGCTCTTCGGCAAAGTTGAGTGCGGTGAACACGTGCCAATCGTCCTCAATGTCTGGACCCGTAACAGCCGTGAAACCAATGTCTTCAAAGATGCGGCGCACCTGGTTCATCATGATGGAGATGGGGTGCATGGAGCCCAGGGAAATGTTGGCTGACGGACGGGTGACATCCGCGATGGTGTTGAGCGAACACACGGCAGCCTCCATTTTGGATTTTTGTTCCTCAAAACGCTGTTGGGCCTTGTCTTTCAGCTCGTTGAGCATCTGACCGAAACTCTTGCGTTCCTCCGGCGCAATGTTCTTGATTTCGCCGAACATGGACTGCAACTCGCTCTTCTTGCTCAAGAAATTGAGACGGAACTGCTCCAAGGCATCTGCATTCTCAATTTTGTAATTTTCTATTTCTGCTCTTATTTCGTCTATTGATTTCATACGATGAAAAGGTAAAAGGGTAAAGGGTAAAAGGTGAAAGGGGTAAAATTGATGAAGTTGGTGATTTGAAACTTGAAACTTGAAACTATTTCAAAATTGTCACACTTATGATTTTAATATCTTCTGTAGGGCGGTCAAACTGGTCCTTGGGTTGGGCGGCAATTTTGTCCACCACTTCCATGCCGCTGAGAACCTGTCCGAACACGGTGTATTCGCCATCCAAGAACGGGGCGCCGCCGAGAGTGGTATAGGCCTCGCGCTGCTCGGGGGTGAAAGTCTTGCCGGTACGCTGTTGCAACATGTCGAGATAGGCATTGTCGTAAGTTTTGCCATCCACAATGTAGAACTGTGAGGCGGACGAAGACTTGGCCGGGTTGTTGTCGCGGGCCGCGGCCACGGCACCTCTGCGGTGGTAGAGCGTAGGCACGAATTCTGCCGGAATGCGATAGTCAGGACCGCCGGCGCCCAGACGCTGGCCGGGTTTCGCGTTCTTGGAATCCGGGTCGCCCGTCTGGATCATGAATCCTTGGATGATGCGATGGAACAGCACACCATCATAATAGTTCTCTTTCACCAATTTGATGAAGTTGTCGCGGTGTTGCGGCGTCTCGTTGTAAAGCGCAATTTTGATATTGCCTTTGGTGGTTTTGATAAGTACTTCTGTCATTTTCTCAGGTTTGGTTTCTGCCTTCGCCGCCGGAGCAGCGTCCGTTTTTTTGGTCTCCGACTCCATTTTCTTCTGCGACGAGCAGGCTGATAACATTATGATTGCCAATAAAATGGTACAACAAAAAGCTTTTTTCATGCCTATTTTTATTAAAACGGCAAAAATACAAAAAAAACGGGTACTTGCAAAAAACACCCCTATATCTTTCCAAATTTCACACATTCCAACTTTTCGACTTTTCAAACCTCCAACATTTCAACTCTTTTTGTATCTTTGCACCCTCAAAATATGAGTGAGTAAAATTTAAGAAAATGCGTCCAGATTTTAGCAACGTAGATTTTAAGAAACTCCCTGAAAATCAAGAAGATTTTCGTCAATGGGAAAAAGAACATAACATTTCCGCTGATTGGATGACCGCCGAGCAGATACCCGTCAAACAGGTATATGGCGCGGATGATTTGGCCGGAATGGAGCATCTCAACTACACAGCCGGTATTCCGCCCTACTTGCGCGGACCCTACTCCATGATGTACGCATTCCGTCCGTGGACCATTCGTCAGTACGCTGGATTCTCCACCGCTGAAGAATCCAACGCTTTCTACCGCAGAAACTTGGCTGCTGGTCAGAAGGGTTTGTCCATCGCCTTCGACTTGGCCACGCACCGTGGCTACGACTCCGACCACCCGCGCGTGGTGGGCGACGTGGGCAAAGCCGGTGTGGCTGTGGACTCCATCCTCGACATGAAGATCCTCTTCGACCAGATTCCGTTGGACAAGATGTCCGTTTCCATGACCATGAACGGCGCCGTGCTTCCGATTCTGGCCTTCTACATCGTGGCTGCCGAAGAGCAAGGCGTGAGCATGGATCAACTGTCCGGTACTATCCAAAACGACATTTTGAAGGAATTCATGGTGCGTAACACGTATATCTATCCGCCGTTGCACTCCATGAAGATCATCGCCGACATATTCGAGTTTACCTCCCAAAACATGCCGAAGTTCAACTCCATCTCCATTTCCGGCTACCACATGCAGGAGGCCGGTGCCACGAGCGACATCGAGCTGGCCTACACGCTGGCCGACGGTCTGGAGTACCTTCGCGCAGGTGTGAACGCAGGCATGAGCGTGGACGACTTCGCTCCGCGTTTGTCTTTCTTCTGGGCCGTGGGCATGAACCACTTCATGGAGATTGCCAAGATGCGCGCCGCCCGTATGCTGTGGGCTAAGATTGTGAAACAGTTCAACCCGCAGAACCCGAAATCTCTGGCTTTGCGTACGCACAGTCAGACCTCCGGCTGGTCACTCACCGAGCAAGACCCGTTCAACAACGTGTGCCGCACGTGCGTGGAAGCCATGGGCGCCGCTCTGGGCCACACACAGTCACTGCACACCAACGCTTTGGACGAAGCCATCGCACTGCCCACCGACTTCTCGGCACGTATTGCGCGTAACACCCAGATTTACATACAGGAGGAAACCAAGATTTGTAAGTCTATCGACCCGTGGGCCGGTTCCTTCTACGTAGAGAGTCTCACCCACCAAATTGCCCACCGCGCCTGGAAGCACATCCAAGAGATCGAATCGTTGGGCGGCATGGCCAAAGCTATTGAAACCGGCATCCCGAAGATGCGTATCGAAGAGGCTTCTGCCCGCAAGCAGGCCCGTATCGACTCCGGCAAGGAGGCCATTATCGGCGTGAGCAAGTACAAACTCGACAAGGAGGCTCCTATTGAGACGTTGGAAGTTGACAACACCACCGTGCGCGAGGCCCAGCTCAAGCGTCTGGCCCAACTCCGCGCCAACCGCAACGAAGAAGAGGTGAAGGCTGCCTTAGCTGCTCTGACCGAGTGCGCCAAGACCGGTAACGGAAACTTGCTCGACCTCTCCATCAAGGCCGCCCGCGTGCGCGCTTCCCTCGGTGAGATTTCCGATGCATTGGAAGAAATTTACGGACGTTACAAAGCAAAAATAAATCTGATTTCAGGCGTGTATAGTGCAGAACAACAAAACAACGCAAACTTCAAGAAAGCTTGCGAGATGTGCGATGAGTTCGCAAAGAAAGAGGGCCGTCGTCCTCGTATCATGATTGCCAAGATGGGTCAGGACGGCCATGACCGTGGCGCCAAAGTGGTGGCCACCGGTTATGCCGACATCGGCTTCGACGTGGATATGGGACCGCTGTTCCAGACTCCCGAAGAGGCTGCCAAGCAAGCCGTGGAGAACGACGTGCACATCTTAGGCGTTTCTTCACTTGCCGCAGGTCACAAGACTCTCGTGCCGCAGGTGATCGAAGAGCTCAAGAAACTCGGCCGCGAGGACATCATGGTCATCGTGGGCGGTGTGATTCCGCCGCAGGATTACGACTTCCTCTACAAAGCCGGCGCCGCCTGTATCTTCGGACCTGGCACCGTCATCAGCGACAGCGCCATCAAGATGTTGGAAATTCTGATGGAAGATTAATTCCGAATTGATATTTTTGAAATTCGGAAAATAAATATCATGGGCAGAGCCATTGCGCTTTGCCCTTTTTATTTTTGCGGGATTTTGATTTTCTGCCCTATCTGAATAGCATTGATATTGCTGAGATGGTTGTACGATGCCAACGCTGCAGCTGTGGTGCCATACTGACGGGCGATGGAGGACAGGGTGTCACCTTTTTTCACAATGTGCGTGCGGATGACAGGAGCAGCTGGAGTAACTCTCGTCGTATCCTTATTCACCACAATCGGCTCACGAATCTCGTTGTTGGTATTCAGTGAATCCGTAGAAGTCACCATGGCAGTGCTGTCGGTAGGCACAGGGGCAGCTTTCACCACCACTGTGGAGCCTTTCTTGATCAACAGTTTTTGCCCCACCCTCAAGCTATTGCTGTGCAACCGGTTCAACGACCTGATCTGGTTAACACTGACTCCATACTTGCGAGAAATCGATGAGATGGTTTCCCCTTTGCGCACCGTATGGTACTTGCTGGGCGTGGTTTTCACAATATCGCCATTTGCATTGGTGGTCAGGTTCTCTTTGTTGAGGTCGCGGGCGGGGCTGAAAAAGTCAGCATAGCGGTGCTTCTGAATCGTGTCTTTCTGAGCGATGAAACGAAGAATGTCGTTGGAACGCAAGCGAAGGGGATATTTCTCATTGAACGCCGGGATAATGTCACGCTTGTATTGCGGATTCAATATCTTGATCTCTTCCATGCTGATGTCCAGCACCTCAGAAATCTGCCCGAAATGGAGTTCCTTGTCCACCATCACCGTGTCCACATCCGTGGGGATGGACAGGTGCGCGGGCTCGATGCCATAGAGGTTATGGTAGGTCATCATGTAGTAGGCGCCGATGAAGGCAGGGAAGTAATTTTGGGTTTCTTTGGGAAGATACGGCGAAACGCCCCAAAAGTCGGTTTTGCCGCCGGAGCGCTGGATGGCCTTGCGCACATTGCCTGCACCGCAGTTATAAGCGGAAATTGCCAACCCCCAGTCATGGAAGATGTTGTATAAATCGCGGAAGTGACGGGCAGCGGCATCCGTGGCCTTGTACGGATCACGTCGGTCGTCCACGTAAGTATCCACCTGCAAACCATAAATCTTCCCCGTGCCGTACATGAACTGCCAGATTCCCGTAGCTCCCGCACGCGACACCGCCGTGGGATTCAATGCGGATTCAATGATGGTGATATAGACCAATTCCTCCGGTACATTGTATTTGTCGAAAATCTCCCGCATCCAAGGGTAGTAGTATTGCGCCAAGCCCAATATTACAGAAGATGACCGCTGCCGCTGTACGGAATAGAGTTCAATGAACCTCTTCACCTTGTCGTTATATGCCATGGGCACCGCCGTGACAATCTGCGACAGCCGCTTGAAAATCATCGTGTCGTTATTGTCGTATGCGGTCGTGTCATCTTTGTATTTGGACAGTACGGAATTTTTCTTGGACAGCTCGTTACGCACATACAGAAGGTTCAGCATGGAGTCCATCTTCAGGATCTCCTGACTGGTAAAAATATCGGAATCTGCCATGGAAGCAGAATCCATATTTGCAGTACCCTGACCGCCTTCACCTGCATTTTGCGCATAGGCGATGCTAAAGAAAAAGATACTGCATAATATGGTTAAAATCCGATATTTCATATTTAAAATCCGTACTACTTACGGAAAAAACATCATTTTATTGTGTAATCATTCCATTTTATTTCTTTTCCCTCACTAAACAAGGTAGTTAAGACCACAATTCCATCTTCATTATAGTAGGTCCAAGGGCCATCCTGAAGCCCGCTGACGTATTTTCCGGTGATTTTGATATTGCCATTCTCCCAGTATGCGGTGTATTTGCCATGGCGTACGCCACCGTCGTAACGGATTTCGAAGGCGACTCGGCCATTCTCGTAGGTGGTCTTCCACAAACCTTCTTGCTTACCGCCCTCGTAACGTCCCTTTTCCACGGCATCTCCGTTACGATAGAGCCAAATACCCTCTTCATAGCCGGCCACATAGTTTCCTTTCACCAGCGGTGCGCCATCTTCATCATATTCCACATATTCTCCTTCTGCATCCCCATCTTCATAATGGGCAACGATCATCGTATCGCCAGTGGGGTAAAACCAGACCCATTCACCCGTCTTCTCACCTTTGCTGTTGTATTCGCCGGTGATCTCCACCGTTTTATCGATAAAGTAGAAATTCCATTCACCAACGGGCTTTGAGTTCTTGTACTTACCCTTGGAACGCAATTCGCCAGTCGGATAATACTCTTTCCAAAGCCCCTGCCGCAGGCCGTTCATGTCTGTGATGCCCTCATAGCGCATCCAACCCTCCTCAAACACATAGCCTTTGGTGATTTTACCTTCGGCATCAAACTCGCGGCGAATGCCATCCTGCTTGCCATTATAATAAGTGGTGATGATGGAAGGTTGTCCGTTGCTGTGATAAGCCATGCGCTTCTCCAACTGCTTGGTCTCTTTAGCATCCGTAATGAGTTGGTCGTTTTCATATTTCTCCACATAGAGAAAGTTGCCGCCCTCATCATAGAACTTGAAGAATCCGTGTTTCTTGCCGTTGAGGAAATTGCCCTCCATTTTCAGCTGGCCGTTGTCCCAGAAGAATTTCCAACTGCCCTGTTTGAGTCCATGCTCGTCGGTACGGTTGATGCGTTCCCTTCGGCTCATTACGCCTCGGTAGTAATTGGCAACTGCAACCACCAGTCCGGTCTTGTCAAACTCCTTGGCCATGCCGTGAGGCTTGCCTTCGAAGTAAGGCACGGTCTTCTTGAGCCAACCGGCCGTGTCGTACGTGCGCACCGCACCCACAATGGTATCTTGTCTCCATTGTGAAACCGTGTATTCCCGCGGAAAATACTGGATCTGCTCGCCGTGTTTCTTTCCTTCCTGATAATGGATGGTAAAACTCTTGCGACCGTCAACATAAAAAGTCCACAGACTGTCCAACAGCAAATTCTTGCGGTTTCCCTCGGACACCAACCTGCCCTTCTCATCATACGACTTCCACCAGCCGTCGGGCTGACCATTCACCAGATAGCCTTCGCTCGACTTGACGCCGGAAGGGTAACGGAAGATGGTATAGCCGTTACCGGGAACCGTGTCTTGCGCGCGAAGCGGCATCATGCAAACCAGCAACAAAACAGCCAGTCCGATTCCTTTGTTCATATTCCGAATTGAGATTCCAGTCATCCGATTTTACACTAAACGGCGGCAAAGATATTATTTTTCAGCCACTTTTCAAAAAAATGCTCCCCAAGCCAAAATATATTAATGAAATAGGGAAAATGTTAGTATTTTTGCGGCTTTTAAACAGATAAACTTATTTTTCTGAACCAAAGATAATTACATAAAAATCTACGATATGAAAAAAAACATTTTCTTCTTTTTTGCATTATTGTTACTGGTTGTAACCGCTTCAGCCCAAAAAATCAGTTATCAGGCTGTGATTCGTGACAGTCAGAACCGCCTTGTAACGAATTCACCCGTAAGTTTATCTGTAACCATCACGCATAGCGAAGGAACCTATACAGAAAGTTTGAATAGCACAACCAACGCCAATGGTCTTATGTCGTTGGAAATCGGCGGTGCGAGCGGATTTGATGCCATCGACTGGCGCAACGCCACCATCCGGACGGTAGTGACCCTTGAAGGGGGCGAGACCGTGGAGAACGTGGCGGCAGTGACAGCGGCTCCCTTAGCCTTGTACGCCAACTATGCCGCAGACGTAAATCCCAGCGCCCCCACCATCTTAGCCATCTATACGCACATCAAAGACACATTGTCTCATTATCCGACTTTGGAGGTTTTGAAAGACTCCACCACCGCCATCCGTGGGGCTTTGATTGACACAGCCTCTGCCATCCGCGGTAGTATGAACACACAAGTGAACCAGCTGCAGGCCAACATCGATACCACCAGCTCCCATATCCGCGGTGTCTTGATTGACACAGCCGCCGCCATCCGCGGCAGCATGAGCACGCAAGTGAACCAGTTGCAGGCCAACATCGACACCACCAGCTCCCATATCCGTGGTGCCTTGATCGACACGGCCGCCGCCATCCGCGGCAGCATGAGCACGCAAGTAAACCAGCTGCAGGCCAACATCGATACCACCAGCTCCCATATCCGTGGTGCCTTGATCGACACGGCCGCCGCCATCCGCGGCAATATGAACACACAAGTGAATCAGCTGCAGGCCAACATCGATACCACCAGCTCCCATATCCGTGGTGCCTTGATCGACACGGCCGCCGCCATCCGCGGCAATATGAACACACAAGTGAATCAGCTGCAGGCCAACATCGATACCACCAGCTCCCATATCCGCGGTGCCTTGATCGACACAGCTTCTGCCATCCGCACAACAGTGAACATGAAAGCCAATGCGGCTGATGTTTACACCAAAACGGAGACCTACACCAAGGCGGAAGTCGATGCCCTGCTTGCACAGATGCAAAACCTTATCGACAATATGCCCAAGATGGGGCAGGAACACTTTGTGGTGGCCGCAGACCAGACAACCACGGAAACCGTGTTTACACTGGCCCGGACAACCAAAACAGACTGCATCTACAGAATATACGTCAACGGTGTGATGGTGGGTGGCAGCAACAACGGTGCATTGCTTCCCGTTGCCAACGAGGAGAACAAGGTGAAATATGACGGTACGAAGAACGGCGACTACAAGTTGAAAGCAGACGACAAGGTAACCATCGTCTATTGGTACTAAATCGTCTTGAGCAACTAACTTTTACAATTGAAACGAAAACGGAATACGATGAAAAGAATAATATATATAATGTTGGTCGCGTTGCTGTCTGCGGTGATCCCCGCATGGGGGCAGACGAACCGCACTTTGGGCAACATTCCCACTGGCTGGACTGTGACGGCTGGCAACGTGAATTTCACTGCAACTGATAATAGTCATGAGGTTCAGATCCCTGCGGGCACCGATGTGGTGCTCACCCCGCCGAACCCAGCAAAGGTGAAGAGTGTGAAGTTGAAAGATCCAATCATTTACCTTGATACCGTCAAACATAACCTTACAGTACCTGATGGCTGGGTTCTTGCCAATACACTTGATGTGGAGCATTATCCTGTGAAGATTTCCATCGCTGCTGGTGCCACCGTGACGCTTGACGGTGTGACTATCAATGGTGACAACCTCTTGGACTTCCCTTGGGCTGGTATCACCTGCTTGGGCGACGCCACAATCATCCTGAAAGACGGAACAACGAACACCGTGAAGGGTTTCTATGAAGATTTTCCCGGCATCCAAGCTGGTCCCTCTGGCACGACACTCACCATCCAAGGCTCTACTGGCACGCTCAATGCCAGCAGCAATGGTTTTGGGACCGGAATCGGAGGCGGATATAATCTTTCCTGTGGCAACATCGACATCCAAGGTGGAAACATCCTATCTATTGGTGGTTATTACTGTGCTGGTATCGGTGGTGGTGGCTTTGTCGGTGGTACAGGTCCCAGCTGCGGTACTATCACCATCTCCGGCGGAACTACTACGGCTACGGGTGGCAAGTATGGTGCCGGTATCGGTGGCGGCGGCGGTGAAAATCTCACTGATGCAGGTCCCGGCTGCGGTGCTGTCACCATCTCCGGCGGAACCATCACAGCTACTGGTGGCCAAAATGGTGCCGGTATCGGTAGTGGTGGTAGTGCAACTGTCAATACCAGTGTCAGTAGTGAAAGAGCCAGCTGCAGTGCCGTCACCATCTCTGGCGGAACCATCACAGCTACGGGTGGCCAGGATGGGGCCGGTATCGGTAGCGGTCGTAGAGCCGACTGCGGTGATATCACCATCACCAGCGACGTGACCAGCGTGACAGCCACTATGGGAAGCGGTTCCACTAACTGTATCGGAGCCGGGAGATATGGCACTTGCGGCACGGTGACTATTGGCGGCACGGTGTATTATCAGAACAACGCTTATGTGGGCACTGGTAGCACCTATCTCACGCAGAGCCCGCTGATTTATCCGGCCAAGACGGCTGCTCAGGCCACTACTGAGGACTTAGGCAAGGTAATTGGTGCCGACGGCAGAATCTACGCCGACGCAGCCGCTGCCACAGCAGCTGGCACTACCGCCGTAGCATTGATTTGCTACGTGGGCAGCGATGCTAGCAACGCCCCTTACAATCACGGTCTGGCTCTGGCGTTGACGGATGCCAACGACGGCAATAAAGCTGCGTATTGTTCTTCGACTGGTTATTGCCTGACAGCTCAGTATTATTACACGGAAAACGCGATAACTGACATGGCTGGCATTGCCAATACCGATACCCTGATTAACCATGCTCCTGATGGACATGTTCACAGTGCAGCCACTGCAGCCAGAAACTATAATGGAGGTGCACATCCCTCAGGTACAAGTGCATGGTTCTTGCCGAGTGCCGGTCAGTGGTATAAGATGATAAACGCCTGCATGAATGTGTTAGGCGCCAATAACGACCACAGGGATCTGCGCGACGGTTTTGTTACTCGCGGTGGAACGAACTTGCAGCAGAATATCTACAGGACGTCTACGCATGGCCATCCCGGCTTCTCGTATTGCTTCCAATTCAACGAAGGCTATTGGACCGGTCCCAATAAGGACGTCCAATACTACGTCCGCTCAGCCTTGGCATTCTAATTATACCCCATTGTGAACAATTAACGATAAAAAATTAGGAACAATGAAATATATCAAACATATCATATTAACAGCCTTTGCCATGGTGGTGATGATGGGCACGTGGGCGCAAATCACCCCTGAGAAGCAGACCGACGGCTCATGGAAGTTCACCATGCCCGACGCGAATAAATTGATGGAGGTGGAGTACTACAACACCTACACGCTGACGCTCTCCCATAATGCCGGACACGGCACGGTGGAGTTACTCCGTCCTGGCAGTTCAGCCACAGTTGGCAATGCTGAAAACGCATTTCAATACTGCTACGACTGCCAACGAAGCCCTGCATACCCCACGGTGGCCAATAATGGCAATAACAACCTGTTCGGTTTCACAAACCCCTACGTGGGGTTGAACGGTGTCGGAGTCACAAACGATCCAAGCGGTCCATGGAAGTTGGAATACGTGGGTAAATATTCACATAGTGAATACAACTTCAGTGTATCAAGTGTTCGCCACACCTACGGCTTGAACAGCGATGAGGATGTTCCCATTTTCCTCCTCTATCAATGGAGCAGTGCCACCAACCAATACGAACCTGTTGTTTACGGCGTGGCTTGCGCCTACTCCAAATTGAACAACACTCATGGTGACGACCATACCCTCCTCTTTGTGGGCGAAGGCCATTGGGGATGCTTTTTGTCCAACAACCAACATTCCCAAAATTTGAACATCTCCTTCGATGAGGATTTGAGTACGGGTATGCATGACTTTGCCGAGGCTGCCACGCCCGCTCTTCCCGACGGCGTGGTTGACAACCATGACGGCACCTACAGCGTCACTCACGGCACCGAGGTAATCATCGAAGCCATCGCCAACACTGCCGAGTATTACTATTTCGACAATTGGACCAACGAGAACGGAAACGAGTACATCGCGGGTGTTGTAACCCCGTCGGGCGACCGTCCCGCCACCAGCTTGCTGACCTTTGTCGTCACTGGCGACACCACCGTCAAGGGAAACTTCAAAATCGACACCTACACGCTGAGGGTTAAAATCAACAACACCGGTATGGGACATGTCGGTATTGGAGAAACCGTATATACCTCTGAATACAAAGATACGGTAATGACCTATCACCAGCATATTGATGTCACCGCCATCCCTGAGCCCGGCTACTACTTTGTGAACTGGACGAACGAGAATGGGGTGGAGGTCAGCACATCCATCACCCTCAACTGGATGGCGACGGCCGACACAATCCTCACCGCCAATTTCGCCGCATATGCCACCCTGCAGGTTGCCAGCAACAACACCGCATGGGGCACAGTGGGAGAACCTCAGGTGAGTGCAGGAAATACTGACCATGTGATGACGCTCTACGACGAGAGTGAGAGCACCTCAAATCATATGGTTCCCGCCTACACGTGTTGGTTTGATGCTTCAACCAAAAGCCAGTATGTTATCCCCGCCTCAAAAATGGCCGACGCGAAGGGCGGCACAATCAGCAGCATCCAATACTACACGCAAGATCCGGTATCATGGACTTCAGGTGCTGTGGATGTTTACTTGAAGGAGGTGACCTATTCCACGCTCAGCAGTATGGAGGACAAGGGCACCTGCACCGTTGTTTATCAAGGTCAACTCACTTTTGAAAACAAGGGGGTAACCATCACTTTCACCAATCCCTATCCATACAACGGCGGCAACCTGCTGGTGGGTTTAGAGAACGAAGCTGCTGGATATAATTGTGGTATTCAGTTCTTGGGTGAGGATGCCCCCGGCGCATCCATAAGCGGCTTTGGTGGTAATTACCAACAGCAGGATTTTCTTCCCCAGTGTACGTTCACCTATCAACCCTCCGGCGTGAAAGTGAACCCCAATGGCGGTTATTATATCATTCCGGGGAGCGATGTTACTGTCACCGCCACTCCGGAAACGGGCTACTTCCTCGAAAACTGGACCAACGAAAACAGTAGCGTGATGGGCACTGACGAACAAATCACGCTTACCGTCACCGGCGACACCACCGTCCAGGGCAATTTCGCCCTCAAGACTTACACCGTCATAGTGGGTGGCACCCCAGATCAGGAGTATGGTTCTGCAGAGATTACCTACTGCCCTTACTGCCAAGACGGCGGATACAATGAACATACCAATAAACATACATATACCGTCAATCATGGCACCACCATCACGATTACAGCTACACCCACTACAGGCCACCATTTCGCAGCGTGGGAAGGGGACATTGATAGTGACGTCAACCCAATTGAGATTGTGGGTGTAGATCGCGACTATACTATCAATGCTTACTTTGAGGTGAACACGTATCCTGTGGCAGCGAATAGTATAGGTCATGGTTCCGTAGCGTTAAGCGGCGTCGGACTCACTACTGATGGTCAACATGGCAAATACGGTGGCACTGTTACCTTCACGGCCAATCCCGATGCGGGCTACCGTTTCGTCAGCTGGAATGACAACAATACGGATAATCCCCGCCACATCACCATCAGCGGAGAGGTGCATCTCACCGCCACCTTCGAAAGAAACCAACATACGCTGACGCTGTCGGCTGTTGGCAGCGGCACGGTGGAAATTCAAGCCATCAGCGGCAACAAGACCATAATCCCCAGCTCCAGTATCTCAGTACAGGAATGCTGCAGCAGCTATGAAAACGAACAATGCGACAGCCTGTTCGACGGCATCATCTCTGGCAACAACAAGTGGTGCTCCGTTGCTGAACCAAAATTTGTTGAATTCAGGACCACCAATGCCGTACAGGTAAACGGCTACACGCTGTATACGGCTAACGACAATTCTTCGAATCCTGGCCGCAATCCGAAGAGTTGGGTGCTGAAGGCGAATCTTGATGGTAGCGATAACTGGACCATCATTGACGCCGTCACCAACGACGCCACCATGCAGGACGTCAACTACACCCCCTTCGACTTCGAGATGGATGTTCCCGGCACATACAGATATTTCCGTTTCGAGGTGAGCGCAGTGCATTCCGGCAGCGACATGCAGTTGGGCGAGTTACAACTGTTCTACGAGGGGAACACTCTTCCCAATGGTGTGACCCAGGGTCCTACTCCTGACACCTATATTGTGGATCACGGCACTGTGGTGACCGTCAAAGCCATCCCGGATGCGGGCTACGCACTTCTGGAATGGAGCGACGATCATAGTACAGATGACAGTCGTACTATCACCGTCACCTCTGACACAAATCTCGTCGCCAACTTTGGTTATCTCTCTCCGGGTCTTACTCCCTTTGGCGAGCTGACCATCTATGGCCACAACTTCGTGAGCGCAACCGGTGAGATCAAGAGAGTGCCGTGCATCACCGGGACGGGTGAATTCACCAAGGTGGGAAGCAGAGAACCTACCACGGTTGACCTCTCCACAATTCCAGAAGCTTTTACTGCCCAAAACGGCGACACTCTGATGGGCACACTTGACGCAAATGTGAAGATTTCCATCGCAAAGGGCGCTACTGTGCTGCTGGATGGTGTAACCATCAACGGAACGCATAGTATGGACTACCTATGGGCAGGAATCACCTGCAAGGGCGATGCCACCATCATCCTGAAGGACGGAACGACGAATAATGTGACTGGGTTCAATAACGAGTATCCCGGCATCTATGTACCTATGGGTAGCACGCTCACCATCAAGGGCGGCACCGACGGCACAGGTAAGCTCATCGCCGGCAGCAACGGCTTCGCGGCTGGCATCGGAGCTGGACTTAACCATAAATCCTGTGGCAACATCATCATTCAGGGCGGCACTATTGAGGCTACTGGTGATCTATATGCATCTGGCATCGGTGGTGCTTATGTTTCAACTTGCGGTGATATCGAGATCACCGGCGGAAATATCACAGCCACGGGCGGTGTAGGCGCTGCTGGTATCGGTGGCGGTCGTGGTGCAAACTGTGGTGCCATCAGCATCAGTGGTGGAACTATCATAGCTACGGGTGGTGAAGACGCTGCTGGCATTGGTGGCGGTGGCCCAATCGATAATTACACCCATTGCGGCAGCATCACGATTACATCAGACGTGACCAGCGTGACGGCCACGAAAGGAAGCGGAGCCCCTAACAGCATCGGAGCCGGAAAGAATGGCACTTGTGGCACCGTGACCATCGGCAATTCTACGGGCGAAATTAGCACCAGCCCGTACACCTATCCCCAACCGTAACAGCCGTAACGATTCCACCAACGGATGGGCAACCCCTCCGCGAGATAAGATAACTAAAAAAAGCCCCGAATGTTCTTCAACATTCAGGGCTTTCTAATATTTTGAATAACAGATTATTTCTCTCCCGTAAAATTGATGATTTCCACGCGCGTTTGCAACAAATCGCTTAACAAGGCAACGGTATAATACACCGACATATCCAACCTGTCACCAGAAAAAGAGCACTCCACTGTAATGTCTTTCACCACTTCTGTGGTAGTGTCAATATAGTTGCTTTCGCCAACGATGGCAGTCAAGACTTGCGAGATGTAATCCACATTTTCACTCTTGGTTCTATACACACCAGTTGAAACATTATCCAAAGGCAGACAATAATAAACCAAGATACCGTTTTGCGAAAGCGGATTGTTGGAGATGGTCACCGTACCGGCTTTGGTTCTGCCGTCTTGTTTAACGAACACGAAAGTTCCTTGGTATTTTCCGGCATATTTCGCGCCTTCACCATTTGTACAAGCTGCGAAGCCTAAGACTAAAAGCAAAAAGATAGGGAATAATTTTTTCATTGCAGTAGGTTTTTTATGATTCAGGCGGCAAATATACAAAAAAGAAATTTGGCTGGGAGAGCATTCGTCTTTTTTAGTAATTTTGCGCGGTTTATGAGAAAAAGAATCATCTATATTACTTCATGTTTGCTGATAGGTTTTAGTCTGTCAAGTGCTTCGGCGCAAACCGGCGGCAGAAGTGTATATAATTTCCTTAATTTCAATTATTCCACCCGTCAGATGGCACTGGGTGGCGGCCTGATTTCTGTTTATGACCAAGACCCGACACTCCTGATCATGAACCCCTCCTACATCGGAGAACGTCACCATAACAATCTTGCCCTGAATTTTACCAACTATTTTGCCAATGTCAATTACCTGTCAGCGCTGTACACGTACACTTTCCCCAAGGTGGGCAGTTTTGCCTTCTCCATGAAGGGCATGCCCTATGGCAAATTCATGGGCACTGACGAGGCCGGACTGGAAACCGGCTATTTCACTGCTGGCGACTATGCGATAAGCGTCGGCTGGGGCCGCGAGCTGTCGCCGAACTTCACTATCGGCGCCAACCTCAACCTGTTGCTGTGCACGTATGAATCGTACACCTCTTTCGGCTTTGCCGTGGATGTGGCGGGTAGTTACCATAACCCTGACAAGCGGCTGTCGCTGACCCTGTTAGCCAAAAACATCGGTTCGGAAATAAAGCCTTTTGTAGCAGGCCAGGTGGAGTTGCCGCCCTTTGACCTCCAGCTTGCTCTCTCGCAACGCCTCCAACACGTGCCTATCCGTTATCATATTTCCCTGCACTCTTTATACCGCTGGAACATGAACTATTACGGCGACGGCAATCCGTTCCTGCAAACGGACGCTTTTACCAACACGATAAAATATCCCTCCAAGGCCGCACAGTTCTTCGACAATTTCTTCCGTCACATCATCTTCGGAATAGAGATTGAACCGATACAATATTTCTCCATTCAGGCCGCATATAACCATAATGTACACCAGGAGATGAAGATTGTGGCTCGTAACTCCTTGGCTGGGTTCTCCTACGGGTTAAGCATCAACATCAAAGGTATCCGTTTCGGATTTTCTCGTATGCATTATGCGCCGGGAGCCACGCCTAACTGCTTCAACTTTGCCCTGGACTTCGGTGAGCTGTCGAAGATGCACCAAACCAACAAGGCAAAAAAACTGCAAAGAATGACCGATTAAATTTTGTCAAGATGATTCCTTTTTCCCCTCCCCATATTGATGATGAGATTGTAAACGAAGTGATAGCCGCCCTGCGTTCGGGATGGATAACCACCGGGCCACGCACCAAACTTTTCGAGCAGAAGATTGCCGAATACTGCGGCGTGCCACGCGTATTGTGTGTCAATTCCGCTTCTTCCGGACTGGAGCTCATGTTGCGCTGGTTCGGCATCGGGCCCGGCGACGAGGTCATCGTGCCTGCATACACGTACACGGCTACGGCAGAAGTGGTGGTCCACTGCGGCGCGAAACCCGTGATGGTGGACGTGAATCCCGACTTCCTCATCTCCGTTGGAAATATCCGCAAAGCATTAACTGAAAAAACCAAGGCCATTATGCCAGTCGATATCGCCGGCATGCCTTGTGATTATGATGAAATCATGGCATTGGTGAATGAAGCGGAAGTGAGAAAATGCTTCCGGCCTGCCAATGAGGTGCAAGAGAAACTTGGCCGTCCGTTGGTTCTTTCCGATGCCGCCCACTCCTTGGGCGCGTGGTACAAAGGCAAGCGCACTGGAGCCCTCGCCGACATTACCGTATTCTCATTCCATGCAGTCAAGAATCTGACCACCGCCGAGGGCGGCGCAATATGCTTGGCACTTCCTGAGCCTTTCGATGCAGAGGCTATCTACAAGTACCTCAACACGTTTTCTCTGCACGGGCAATCGAAGGACGCACTGGCCAAGACACAAGTGGGCAACTGGCGCTATGACGTGTATGAGTGCGGCTACAAGTGCAACATGACTGATATGGCCGCCGCCATGGGATTGGTTGAGCTGGCCCGCTATGACGCGATGATCCTGAAACGCCGCAAAGAAATCTTCGATGCTTATACAAAAGCGTTTGGCTCTGACGACCGCTTCCAGATTCCCGAGTATGAAACGGCAGACAAAACATCATCCTACCATGTTTACGCATTGAGAATCAAGAATATTTCCGAGGCGCAACGCGATGCCATCATGCAGCGCATCTTCGAGCAAGAGGTAAGTGTCAATGTGCACTTCATCCCACTGCCGATGCTCACCGCATACAAAAACATGGGATTTAAAATTGCCGATTACCCCGTCACCTACGACAACTACTCCCGCGAAATTAGCCTACCCGTCTATTTCAACCTTACAGACGAACAGGTGCAACAAGTGATTGAAGCGGTAAAAAACGGATGCAATAGATGCAATGGATGAAATGGGTGAATGAGGTACATGGGGTGCATGGGGTAAAAAGTACCCCTTGTACCAATTTTACCTCTTGTACCTCATGCTCCTAATTCAAACTTACTCTCGGGTCCAGCCACCCATAGATGATATCACACAAGATATTGATGATAATGAGGATGATGGAAACGTAGAGTAACGAGCCCATCACCACGGGAAAGTCGTACTTATCCAGGGCATCTACGATGACCACGCCCATGCCTTTCCAGTCGAAAATGTATTCCACGAACACCGCACCGGCCAACAGCCCGGCCAGCCAGCCCGAAATAGCAGTTACCACGGGATTCAAGGCATTTTTCAGCGCATGTTTGGTGATGATGATACTCTTTTTCAATCCTTTGGCTTTTGCTGTGCGGATGTAGTCCTGCGACAAAACATCCAACAGCGAATTTTTGGTCAATTCCACCACTACCGCTAACGGGCGAATACCCAATGTCATAGCGGGCAGAATCAGGTTTTTGAGATCCAGATACTGGCCTGCGCCGTAGTCATCCACAGTATAGAGGCTGCCGAACATGCTCAACCCTGTGACATCGGCAAGCAGGAAGGCGAAGACCCACGCGAAGAGGATGGCGGCGAAAAAGGAGGGCACGGACATACCCAACGTGGAGAACACCAAGGCTACATGGTCGAACCAAGTGCCCTTGTAGAGGGCGCAGAAGATGCCAATGATGATGCCCACGATGAGGGCAAAGACGATGGACACGACAGCGAGCAGCACAGTCTTCGGGAACGCCTCTGCGATGATCTCACCCACGGGACGTTTGCTCTGATACGACCGCCGGAGGTAAGGGGCCTTCAACACCACAGCCGACTTGCCCAAAGGCAGAATCTTCACATAGTGATAATCGTTGTCGTCCAAATAGAAAAAAGATTCCGTATCTTTGGTTTTGTGCCACGAGATGGGCGAAACATCGTTGAGGTATGCCAAATATTGTACGCCCAGGGGCAGGTCAAGGCCCATCTCCTTGCGAATGGCCTCCTCCGTCTGCAGGTCACTGCGTTGGCCCATCATCATGCGCGCGGGGTCGGAGGGCAGCACGGTGAACAGGAAGAACACCAGCGTCACCACACCCAGCATCATGAGCAAGCCATACAATATTTTTTTTACGATGTATCGGAGCACTTGTTTACTATTTCTATTGGCTACAAAAGTACTAAATTTGCTGTGCGGATGAGAAAAACAAAAACAGCACCCGAACAGGTGCTGTTTTTTCTCGATAATTATTACTTCTAGTCAGCAAGATCTATAAAGAGTTCTTTGATGTCATTGTTTCCCTCGTACATCGGCTGGAAATTCATGGTCATTGTCTCCGTCGGAGCAGCAGATTCCATGATTTTGTAGCGATTGATGGCGGGGGTTTGCGTTACCATGTCAAAATCGGAGAAGATGTCTCCATCGTCCATAATCTTTTGCGGGCCAGCGGGACGACTTTGATCAAAGGCAAAAGGGTTCTCCGGTGCTTGAGGTTGAGACGTAACCGTCATCTTGGGAATGAGGTTGTCCATGTCGCTGTTGGGAGTCTCTTGCGCGAAGATAGTATCCTGTTTTTGGGCCACTTCGTCAGGAACGATGGTAACTTCCTGTTTTTTTTGCGGGTTGCTATTAAAATTCGTGACGATAACGGACAATTTGATGGATTCGCCCAGACTCTCGTCCATACCACGGCCCCAAATAACGCGGGCGTTGCGGCTTTGAATCTTTTCGAACTTCTCGGTAAGGCTGTCCAGCTCGGACATTTTGAGTTTCTTGTCCGGACCGTAACTGATGAAGAAGAGGAAGTTCTGGGCTTCGGAGATGGCGCTTTCGTCCAACAACGGACAATCCAAAGCGTCTTGGACCACCTTGTCCACACGATTCTCGCCTTGAGCAACAGCAAGACCCAACATGGCTTTGCCGCTGTCCTTCATGATGGTCTGCACATCGTTGAAGTCCACGTTCTGTGCATAGTTCACGGTGATCAGCTCAGCAATACACTTGACGGCATTCTTGAGCACATCATCAGCATATCCGAAAGCGGTATCACAATCCTCGTCGTTGTAGTATTTGATGACGTTTTGGTTCTTGATGGTGATGAGGGAATCCACATGTTTGGCAAGCTCAGCGATACCCTCGTTGGCGAGACGGGAGCGCTCGGCACCTTCAAACTTGAAGGGAGTGGTCACGACGCCAATAGTGAGAATGCCCATGTCGTGGGCAATCTCTGCGATAACGGGCGATGCACCCGTACCCGTACCTTTACCCATACCGGCGGTGATGAAGAGCATGCGGGTCTCCTTGCCGATGAACTCCTGGATTCTCTCCTTGCTTTCCATGGCATACTGACGGGCAACTTCGGGTTGTGCTCCGGCGCCCAGGCCGTTGCCTAACAACAACTTGTCGGGAACGGGCGTGCTCTCCAAATGGCCACGGTCCGTATTGCAAATCAGGAAATCGACACCGACAATGCCTTCGCTGTACATGTGACGCACGGCATTGCTGCCACCACCACCGACACCGATGACTTTAATGATGGACGATGGGTTGGTTTTTTCTCCGTAATCAGGTGTAAAGGTAATTTTATCTGTCATAATTCTGAATATTTTTTCTTATCTTAATAGGTTTTATGTTTTCTTATGAAATTCTTTCCAGCAAGTCTTTCAAATAGGAAGGGATCTTCCCAAAGATATCAGTACCCGGAGTCTTCTCCTTTTTAGGTTCCTTCGGGGCTTTGGGCTCTTTCTTGCGTTTGAAGATACTGGACTTTGGTTTTTCTTCTTCTACTGGAACTTCCTGCGGAGCAGTTTTGTATTCGGCGGCGATGCCGAATTTGAGCAGACCCAGCGCTGTGGCAAACATCGGGTGTTTGAGCTCTGTGGGCAGGTTGTGAGCAAAACTGTTGTCAGGCACACCGATGCGCGTGGGCAGTTGCAACGAGAACTGGCAAAGTTCCTTCATGTTCCGGAGGTTTGCACCGCCACCGGTGAGCACAAGACCCGCAAACAGACGGTCCTTGTAACCCGAATTCTCCACCTCGCTCTTCACCACGTTGACAATCTCTTCTTGCACACGGCAGTTGATGATCTGGGCCAGATTGTACTCGCTGATCTGAATAGGATCCTGTCCGTACGGTCTGGGAATGGTGATCATATTGTTGGCATTGCTCTTCTCCACCACGCACGTGCCGTAGCGGACTTTAAGTTGCTCGGCCACGTCCTCGGAGATGCGGCAAACCTGGGCGATATCTTTGGTAATGATATTACCGCCAATAGGGATAACTTTCGTGAATACCGGGCTGCCATCCACAAAGATGACCATATCGGTAGTGCCACCGCCGATGTCCACCAGCACCACGCCCTCTTGCTTCTCACGATCGCTCAAACAGGCCAGGCCGGAAGCGATGGGTTCCAAGACTATGTCGCGAATATTGAGGCTGGCATCGTTGACGCACTTCACGATTTTCTTGATCTCACGTTCGTTACCCGTGATGATTTGATAGACGCCGATGACTTCGTTGCCCAGCTCGCCCACCGGATCAACAGTATAACGGGAGCGGTCGATCTGATAGCGTTGCGGGATCACATCTATAATCTCCTCGCCGGGGGGCAGGGTCACATCCGACACATCCTTCTTCAGTTGATCGATTTCCTCTTGGCTGATGGGATTCTCGTTGCCATGACGGTAGAGAATATGGTTGTATTTGCTGGTCTTGATATGATGACCTGCTATGCCGGCATAAACCCAGTCAATCTCTTGATTGGAGCGTTGTGCGGCGATATCTTTCGAGAGCACAATACCTTCCGTCGTCTTGATGATATTCTTGATTTCTCCGAACTCCACACCGCTGGACTCGCTCTTGCCGTAACCCACAACCTCTATCTGGCCGTTGTCGTTACGGAAACCGATTACTGTGGCGATTTTTGTTGTTCCGATGTCCAGGCCTACCACCATGCCGTTGTTCGTAGAAACATTTTCCATAATATCCTTGTTTTATTGCATTCGTTTTGCGACGATTCTGTTTTTGTATCGGGCGTCCAGCATGGCGTATGTGCCATAACCCTGGCGTGAAAGGCCCTCCTTGTACACCACCTTCAGGTTGTCGAGTTTCTCGTCGGCGTTCTCATCTGTGCCAAAAAGAATGATCTGGTTGCCAAGCGAAGCCACCAGCTCCATCTGATGATGTTCATTGAGGTAAATCTGGCGGAACTGGGCAAGATAAAACTCATCGGCCATGATCTTGTGCGTCACATTGAGCACTTGCTTCAAATCTCCCTTCACCGTAGCCCCTTTCTTGTAGGTCTGTGCAATGTTGCCATTGGCAACAATCAGGTAATCCTTCATCTTGCCGGTGTAAGGCACAAGCACGCCGTCCTCATCCACAAAATACTGCCCGCCATCCTTGTCAAAGACGTGAAGCACCAGATGACGGAGTTCGTAGTCAATGAGCAGACGAGTGCCCGAGAAATGGATGAAATTGATAGTTTTGATGTAGGGATTATTTTCCAACGCCGCCGTCACTTCCGTCAAATCCACATCCTTGATCCGCTTGCCGATGATTTCTATGCCCTTTTCGGTCAGCATACGCTCCACATCCGCCTGCGTCAGCAAGGTGCTCTCGTTTTGCGTGTGGGCGCTAACCTGTACGGCGTCGCAACGACGCTGGGGTATCTTGACCATGGCCACGACGACCACTGCCAAAACACTGACAACCAAAACAATACGGGTTATTGCTTTAAAATACCTCATTTTAGGCTAAAATCACTAATTATTAGCCACAAAAATACCAATAAAAAAACAAGGGAAAAATATTGTTTATTTTAAAAAATAAACAAAAATATGTTCATAACGAACCATGCTCCTGAAACCTTTATCTATCGTTGAATCAGCCGTTTCTCTTGTCCAAACCCCACAACAGTTTTTCCCGAATGATATCGTAAAAATCGGTGTTTTCAAACAAAACGGTTTGGATGTAAAACTGCTCCTTGCGAATATGAAGTTTGACGTGGTCGGGCACCACGAGCCGTTCGGTGTCGAGCGCAAGGGAGTAGTTGCCTGTGCGACTGCTGACCTCCACAGTCAGCTCAATGTCGGCGGGAATCACAATGGGCCGCACGCTAAGGGAATGTGAAGCGATGGGGGTAAGCACCTGCACGTCGCTGCGCGGGTGGAGAATAGGACCTCCGCAGCTCATGGAATAGGCAGTGGAGCCCGTCGGCGTGGCAATGATCAGTCCGTCAGCCCAGTAGGTGTTCACCTTTTGTTCGCCGGCCCTGACGGTGATGGCGTTGATGGCATCCGCGTCAGTGGCGCGCACGGTAATGTCATTGATCACGAAACTGTGCGACAGGGCCAGCGGTTCGCTGCTCTCAATGTGCAAAAGGGAACGCTCCTCCAACGTGAATCTACCCTGCTCCAACAGCTGCAAGCACTCTTTGAAATTCTCCTTCTTGATACCGGAAAGGAAACCGATGCGCCCCGTGTTGATGCCCACCAGCGGGATGTTCAGGTTGCCGACAAGGTTGGCGGCATCAATAAACGAGCCGTCACCGCCGATGGAAACCATGAAATCTATTGGACCCTGTTTTTCAAGGTCCTGATGGGTATTATAACATTCAAGGCAACCATCCACAGAGGGATAGTTGCCATGAACTGTAACGTCACACCCTTGCTGTTTGAGATAGTTGACAACGGTACGGGTGAATTCCTCTTCCCCGCGTTGCCGGCAATAGAGCGCGAATTTCATTATTTATACTCTTGAACTTCGATCTCTCCGTTGATGATCATGTTGGCATTGAGGGCCATAGCGGCCATCTCATCCTCGCCAGGATACACAGCTACGGGTGCGATCCATTCGATATAGTTCTTGATACGTCTGATGACGGGCTTACCGTAAGCAATGCCACCAGTAAGGATGATAGCATCGATTTTGCCTTTCAGCACAACGGCATTCTCGCCAATCTGTTTGGCCACCTGATAGGCAAATGCTTCCTCCAGCAATTCGGCCTTGGGATCACCGGCGATAGCGGCTTTCTCCACGGCCAAAGCGTCGTTGCTGCCGAAATAGCCCACATAACCGCCCTTGCCAACGAGAATCTTCTGCATGTCTTCCTGGGTATATTTGCCACTGAAGCAAGCTTTCAGGAACTGGTTCATCGGCAGGGAACCGGAACGCTCAGGGGAGAACGGACCTTCGCCGTCAAGTGCCTGGTTCACGTCAATCACGCGGCCCTGACGGTGTGCACCCACACTCACGCCGCCACCCATGTGGCAAACGATCAGATTCAGTTCTTCGTATTTCTTTCCATTGTCCTTGGCATACATGCGGGCGATGGCCTTCTGGTTCAATGCGTGGAAAATGGACTTGCGCTCAAAATCGGGATGTCCCGTGATGCGGGCCACCTCTTCCATCTCGTCCACAATCACAGGGTCAGCGATATAGGCAGCATCCAAACCGATGACCTTGGCAAGGCTGTCGGCAATCAAGCCGCCCAGATTGCAAGCGTGCTGGCCGTTGTATCCCATCTTCAAGTGCTCTTTCATCAAATCGTTGATCTTATACACACCTGATTTCAAGGGTTTGATCAAACCACCGCGGCCCATCACGAGGTCGATGGAATGCAGGTCGATATTCTCATTCTTCAATTCATCTATGATGACATCTCGACGGAATTCAAATTGGTCGGCGATGGTAGCGTACGCTGACAGCTGTTCGGTGGAATGCTTGATGTTTTTTATGAAAATCTGTTCGTTTCCTTCAAAAATCGCGATTTTAGTTGAAGTGGAACCAGGATTGATAGCAAGTATTCTTTTCATATTTGGAAAGGTTTGGTTTAAATATTAATAACTGCGGGGAACTTTCACGGTATCAACGGAGCTGTAGAATGTGCCTGCGTTGGTGGTGATATAAGAGCGGAAGAAATAGAGCAAGGTATCGCTAACTTCTTCGCCATCATCCAGACTTTCGATAAAGGGCAACTGACGCTGCCAGCTGTATGTCAAATAAAGAGTGGAATCCGTAAAGGTCATCATGGAATCCTTGACCAGAGGCACCACAGTGCTGTAATAGCATGTATGAGAGGGCATTGGATCAACATAGCTGTAGCAATAACCAGCTTCAATACAACGGGGGCAGCCACCGTCATCCGTCACGACTGCTGTGTATTGAACAATTCTGGTGGTATCGTTGAAACTCGTCTGATCAATGGTAATTTTGGCCATGTCATAGCGTTGGCAACTTGCGAACAGTCCAACTATGGCAGCCAACAGGATAATGGTTAAACCGTGAAAATTTTTCATTGGAATAAAATTAGGTTGCAAAGGTACAAAATTTTTATTACGTGGGCAAAAGTGTGTATTCTTTGTAAAGAAAAATATCTGAAGTAAGATGTTACCGTGATAAAGATTATCACCGAACAGTGGATTTCAATTCCACAACCACGATCTCTGCATCGATGCCGATACGGATCGGGGCGCCGGAGGAGCCCATTCCACTGGTCACGTAATACTGTGTGCGCCCACGCTTCGCATAACCGCTATACAACACACCTTTGATGCTGCTGGTAAGGTGCCCCCAGAGGTTTAACGGAAACACTTGCCCGTTGTGCGTGTGCCCCGACAGTTGAATGTCAGTACCACACCGCTCCGCAGCGGACATGCCGTTGGGATTGTGGTCCATTACTATAATGGGCATGTCATTGGGAATACCAGCCATCAGCTTGTCCAAAGAAGCTCTCTTTTTGCTGGTGGTATCATCACGACCAACGATAACCAACTGGTTTTCAATGCAAACAACCGAATCTTCCAATATTTCAAAATTTAAATCCTGAAACAACTTTCTAAACTCCGGATTCTTGTTGTGCGGGTAGCCATGGAAATATTCATGATTGCCATTGATGAGAAAAATGCCCTTCTTAGCTTGCAGCTTTTTCAGCGCATCCAAATATCCCATTCTCTCCAAATCACGCCAATCCACCACAAACTGGTCTCCTAACATCAAAATGACATCCGGATTCAGCTTGTTGATGGTTTCAATATCGCGCTGCAAGGTCTTGGCTGACATGGTGCCCAAGTGCATATCGCTGACTGCCACAATTTTCCAATCGGGCACTGGTTTCTCCACTTCAAAGGTCACAGTATTGACAACAGGATGCTGGAAATGAACGAACCCGTAAGCGATGAGAACAGGTATAAATATCAGACAAAGTGCATAATAGGTGCGACGAACTTTGGGCATCCATTCTATCGTCTGCAGCTTCTTTTTTGTAAGAAAATACAGCAATAGACGAAAACCGTCGAAAGCCACGACGAAAACGAAAAGATAAAACACATACACCACCCAAGTGTATTCAATGGCCTGCAAGGGAAGATACCAGACCCCCATGTTGTGGGTGCGCAGAATCATCACAAAGATGAAAAACGCGGACATAAACCCTATTATGCCACAGATGAGATTCCGAAGCCATTGTTTGAATGTTACCTGACAAAGCCGATACAGCACGTATGCGGAGCCAGCCAGAAACTCCAAAGTAGTCAGGCAGATATGCAGAATTTTGACAGCGTCCACGCTTTGAGGGGTTCAGTTGCGATTATCTGTTCCTGTTCCTTAAAATATCCAAAGCGAGATAGATGGCATTGCGCATGGACTGGCCGTTGGCAATGTTCTTGCCGGCGATATCATAAGCAGTGCCGTGCGCGGGAGAGGTACGTACGATGGGCAGACCGGCAGTGAAGTTCACCCCTTCGGTGCCCAGAATCTTGAACGGGATCATACCCTGGTCATGGTACATGGCTAGCACCGCATCAAACTGACTATACCGCCCCGAAGCGAAGAAACCGTCAGCAGGGAATGGACCAAACGCATTGATTTTGTTCTGGAACGCCATCTCAATGGCCGGATGGATAATCTCCTTCTCCTCCGTGCCAAGCAGACCCTCATCGCCAGCATGAGGATTCAATGCCAATACCGCAATCTTCGGATTGTCGATGGCAAAATCCTGACGCAGCGAATGATTCAAAATCTCCAACTTGTTGAGGATACGTTCCTGTGTGATAACAGAGGCCACGCGACTGATGGGCTCGTGATTGGTCACAAAACCCACACGCAAATTTTCGGCCACCATCATCATCATGGCTTTCTTGTCACCACCAAAATAGTACTCGAAAAACTCCGTCTGTCCGTTGAATTTGAATTTCTCTGACTGGATGTTGTTCTTGTTGACAGGCGCTGTCACAACAGCATCTATCAGATTGTTTTTCAAATCTTTACCAGCCATAACAAGGGCACGTTCGGCCAACTGTCCAGCCACTTTGGAAGAAGTTCCCAACTCTATCTTCACCTCCTCGTCGTAGATATTGAGGAGGTTGGGACGCTTCTGCGACGTCTGTTCAACACTCTTGATGAACTGGAAAGAAAAATCGGGTATCTCCATGTATTTCCTATGATAAGATGCCGCCTTGGCCAAACCATACACCACGGGCGTACAGATGTCCATAATCGCATAATCGGCCAAAGCTTTGATGATGACTTCGTAGCCAACACCATTCAAATCGCCATGGGTTATGCCTATTTTATACAGTTGATTATCTGCCATGTTGATTTTCAGAATTATTTGTTAGCGTTAAAGGCGACCTCATATTCCTCATAGCCTTCGATGATGTCACCAACCTTGATATCGTTGCAGCCGTCGATGTTCAAACCGCAATCCTGACCGGCAGACACTTCCTTGACATCGTCTTTGAAACGGCGCAGAGAGCCAAGTTTGCCAGTGTAGATGACGATACCGTCGCGGATGAGGCGGATGCGCGTGGAGCGTTGCAGTTTGCCGTCCAGCACCATACAACCAGCCACATTACCGACTTTGGAGATATGGAAGACCTCACGAATCTCGATGTTGCAGACCACTTTCTCACGAATTTCAGGCGTATGCATACCGGCAATAGCCTCCTTGATCTCGTTGATAGCGGTATAGATGATGGAATAGGTACGGATGTCGATTTGCTCGGCCTCGGCCATCTTGCGTGCTCCGGCGGTCGGTCTCACCTGGAAAGCCACGATGAGCGCGTTGGAGGCAGTTGCCAGCATGACGTCGGTCTCCGTAACGGCACCCACAGACTTGTGGATGACGTTGACCTGCACTTGCTCGGTGGAGAGCTTGAGCAAAGAATCGGCCAATGCTTCCACAGAGCCGTCCACGTCGCCCTTGACAATGATGTTGAGCTCCTTGAAGTCGCCGATGGCGATACGGCGGCCGATTTCTTCGAGGGTGATGTGCTTCTGCGTACGCAGACCCATCTCACGTGCGAGGCGTGCGCGCTTGGTGGCGGCGGCGCGAGCTTCCTGCTCCGTGTCGCACACCTTGAAGGCATCGCCAGCCTGCGGCGCGCCGTTCAAACCCAGCAACAGCACTGGAGTAGCCGGGCCTGCAGACTTGACGGGCTGGTTACGCTCGTTGAACATGGCCTTGACCTTGCCAAAGCAACTGCCTGCCAAAATCGGGTCGCCGACAGAAAGCGTGCCGTTCTGGACCAAAACCTTGGCTACGTAGCCACGACCTTTGTCCAAAGAGGACTCGATGACCGCACCGACACCGTTGCGGTTCGGATTGGCTTTCAGGTTCAGCATCTCAGCCTCCAGCAACACCTTCTCCAGCAATTCATTCACATTGTCACCGTGCTTGGCATCGATAGCCTGGCATTGGTATTTGCCACCCCAGTCTTCCACCAGGATATTCATGTTGGCCAATTCTTCCTTGATCTTGTCAGGATTGGCGTTGGGTTTGTCAATTTTCGTGATGGCGAACACCATGGGCACACCCGCGGCTTGCGCGTGATTGATAGCCTCGATGGTCTGTGGCATCACGGCGTCGTCGGCAGCGATGACGATGATACACAAGTCGGTAATCTTCGCACCGCGAGCACGCATAGCCGTGAAAGCCTCGTGACCCGGCGTGTCCAGGAACGTGATCTTGCGACCGTCGGAAAGCTGCACCAAGTATGCACCGATGTGCTGCGTGATACCACCAGCCTCACCGGCAATGACGTTGGTCTTGCGGATGTAGTCCAACAATGAGGTTTTACCGTGATCGACGTGACCCATAACGGTAATGATCGGATGACGCGGCTGCAAGTCTTCGGGATTGTCCTCAGCATTCTCGCCGCCTGCCTCTTCTGCATCAGCACCGATAAACTCGACCTGGAAGCCGAACTCCTCTGCCAACAACGTAATCGTCTCCGCATCCAATCGTTGGTTGATGGAGACGAACAATCCGATACTCAAGCAGGTGGAGATAATCTCGTTGACGGGCTTGTTCATCAAAGTGGCCAGCTCGTTGGCGGTCAGGAATTCCGTAACCTTCAGAATCTTCTGATTCTCGAGTTCCTGAAGCTCCTGCTCCTCCATACGCTCATGGATCAACTGACGTTTCTCTTTTCTACGCTTGGAAGCTTTGGTTTTGCCAGCGGGTTCCAGTCTCTGCTTGGTCTCCTTGATACGGCGCTGGATGTCCTCAGGAGAGATTTCTGCCTTCTCGGGCTCAGCCTTGCCGTGCTTTTCATCCTTGAAACTGGCTTTCACACCCGTCTGCTTGAGGATTCTCTTTCTTTTCTTCTTCTTTTTATCCTCACTGTTGGCGTTATCCTGCTTTTTGGAGTCTTTCACCTTCTCTTTCTCCACGGGCAGTTCAATCTTACCCATGATCTTCGGGCCCTGTATCTTCTCCACGCGGGTCTCAATGAATTCCACTTTACGCTCGGGTTCCTTGGGCGTCACCACAGGCTCTTCCACTACCGGGGCTTCTTCTTCCACCACGGGAGTCTCCTCCATGGCAGGCGCTTTTTTCTTCTTATTCAGAAGCACATCCAAGTCGGCCTTGTCGATGACTTTGGGCTGTTCCAGCTTGGTTACCACCGTAGGAATATGCTCCGGAACCTTCTTGGTTTCAGCTTTTTTCTTAGGCTCTGCTGCCGGTTTCTCCTCAATGGCAGGCTCCTGTTCCTCTGCAGGGGTTTCCTCCACGGGTTTCTCCTTGCTCTTCTTCTTGGTTGAAACCTCTTCCAAGTTAATCTTACCCAAAACCTTAGGCGTCGGGACTTCTGTCTCGATATGCTCGGGTGTGGCTATGATGTTCTTCTTGATGATGAGGGAACTGTCCTCCACCACCTCCTCGACCTCCTCAGCCTTGGTCTCTTTGGGCTTGCTTTCAGCTTTGACCTTGGAATTAAACGTACCGATGTCGATTTTATCGGCTTCAGCCTTGACCAGTTTCTCACCAGCAAACTCACGCAAGAGGATATCGTACATCTCTTCCGAAAGCTTGGCATTCGGATTTTCTTCGATCTCCAGATTCTTCTTCTTGAGTAATGTAGTGATGGTGCTGATGGAGACGTTGAACTCTCCGGCAGCCTTTCCTAAACGTGGAATTTTTCTTTTTTCCTCTGGCATACTGTTATTTTAGTACTTTCGATTGATATTTTCGATGAATTATTTATCCCCCTCGTAGTCTTCCAGCTCTTCCTTGACGGCGGCAATCATGGCGTCCACAGTCTCTTCTTCCAGGTCGGTACGCTTGATGAGTTCATCGCGATCCAGCGCGAGCACGCTCTTGGCAGTGTCGCAGCCGATGTTGATGAAGGCGTCGATAACCCACTGGTCGAACTCGTCGGCGAACTCGGTCAACGGCACATCCTCCTCCTGATCCACGTCATCGCGGAACACGTCGATTTCATAGCCGGAAATCTTAGAAGCCAGCTTGATGTTATAACCGCCTTTACCGATAGCGTAAGACACTTGGTCGGCTTTCATATAGACGTTGGCCATCTTGTTCTCATCATCGAGCACAATGGAAGAGATCTCTGCGGGGCTGAGCGCACGCTTGATCAAAAGTTCTTTGTTGGAAGTGTAGTTGATGATGTCGATATTTTCGTTACGGAGCTCGCGCACAATGCTGTGGATACGGCTACCCTTCATGCCGACGCATGCGCCAACGGGATCGATGCGGTCGTCACCGGATTCCACCAAAACTTTGGCTCTCTCGCCCGGAGCACGCACCACGTTGCGGATAGTGATGAGTCCGTCGTAAATCTCCGGAATTTCCGTCTCCATCAAACGCTCCAAGAAGACCGGTGATGTGCGGGAGATGATGATGCGCGGCGTGGAAGACTGCACCTCCACACGCAACACCACGGCCGTCAGGGAGTCACCCTTCTTGTATTTGTCGGCAGGAATCTGCTCCGACTTCGGCAATACCAGCTCCACATGGTCCTCGTCGAGTACCAGAATCTCCTTGCGCCACACCTGGTTGACCTCACCCGTGATGAGTTCGCCGATGCGGTGTTCATATTTCTTATAGATGACATCCTTTTCGTATTCCATAATTTTGGAACTGAGGTTCTGACGAATGGCCAGAATCTCACGTCTTGCGAAATCCGTCAAATGGATGTTCTCCACCACCTCTTCGCCAATCTCAAAGTCAGGCTCAATCTTGATAGCCTCAGACAAAGCGATTTGGTTACCTTCGTCCTCCACAGCGCCGTCTTCCACAATCTCGCGGGTGTGCTGAATTTCCAGATCTCCGCGGTCCACGTTGACGATAATGTCAAACTGGGCATCCGGGCCGTATTTCTTCAATAAGGCTGCACGGAACACATCGTCCAGAATGTGCATCAAGGTCTCACGGTCAATGCTTTTGGATTCTTTGAATTCCGCAAAGGTGTCAATAAGATTTACATGTTCTTCCATTGTCTTGTTTTTTTCTTTTTATTTTTTTCTATTAATAATCTTTTTACGTCAATATGCTAAAGAGTTACAAAAAAACTCCCACCAGGCGGGTGAGAGTTGTTCTTGTTGAGCTAGGAGGATTCGAACCTCCACAGGCAGAACCAAAATCTGTAGTGCTACCGTTACACCATAGCTCAATGCCTTAGTCATTTGAGGCTGCAAAAATACACTTTTTTCTATACCCCTCGTATATCCATTGATTTTTTTTAATTTTTTTTGGTTGCATATATTAAAAAAAAATATACTTTTGCACCGTCAAAAAAGACAATGGCCCCTTAGCTCAACTGAATAGAGTATTTGACTACGGATCAAAAGGTTGCAGGTTTGAATCCTGCAGGGGTCACCAGAAAAAAAGCCAGTCGAAATGACTGGCTTTTCTGTTTTTATCTTTTTTCTTTGAAAAATTCTTTCAATAATCGCGAACATTCATCCGCCATCACGCCGCGCTCCACTTTCAAATTTTTAGGTAAAAAGTCGCGGTTCAGAAGCGTGTAACCCTTCTTCGGATCATCGGCTCCGTACACCAAGCGGCTGATTTGGCTGTGCATGATGGCCCCGACGCACATGACACACGGCTCCAGGGTAACATACAGCGTGCAATCTTTCAGATACTTTGCTCCCAGCCCGTTGGCGGCCGCCGTAATCGCCATCATCTCTGCATGGGCAGTCACATCTTTCAAAGTCTCGGTAAGGTTGTGTCCCCGCGCAATGATACGGTCGTTGAGCACAACCACCGCGCCCACGGGCACTTCATCGGCCTCGTAGGCATCCATCGCCTCATTTAGGGCCATTCGCATGTATTTTTCGTCTTCCGTCATAGTCATTTATATGTCTCTTACCGTTGATATCATCACACCCCAAACGGCGCTCCCTTCGGTCGCTTTTATGGGGTTATCGAGATAATGTCCTTTCAGGACATGTTGTCAAAAAATTGCGTCATGATTTTGGGCATGGGATAATCGTGTAGCTGATCCAGTGGCACCAGAATCTGGGTTCCTGCCAATTCAGGTTTCTTTTCCAGTTTTTTCAAATAGAAAAAAGCATGGATAACCTGATGGGTAAGGATTTCCTTTAATTCCATGATTTTTGCAGGGCTTCCATGGTATGACGGTCCTACAGATTCATGCATAGGGAATTGGTACAGATTTCGCCAAATGTCGTTGCTGGTTCTTTTTTCTATGATGGTACAATTATTATATATGTAGAACTCGTAGTGAAAATAGCGTTCGCGTTTGGTAATTTTGTTGCTCTTGACGGGCAGCATCTCCACCATGTTTTGTTTCAGCGCATAACATTGACTCCGGAAGGGACACTCCTCACACTTCGGATTTTTGGGTGTGCACCAAACGGCCCCGAACTCCATGCAAGCCTGATTGAAATCGCCAGGCTTGTCGTGCGGAATATGCTGTTGGCAAATATCGGTAATCTGCTTGCGGGTGGCGGGCAGGGCGATATCCTCGCAGACACCGAAAATGCGGCTGCAGATGCGCAGTACGTTGCCATCCACGGCGGGGTAAGGCAATCCAAAAGCGATGGAGGCGATGGCCGCCGCCGTATAGTCGCCGATACCTTTGAGCCGGCGGATTTCTTCATATTGGCAGGGAAACTGGCCTTTGTGCAAATCCATGACCTGCTGCGCGGCGGCGTGCATGTTGCGCGCGCGTGAGTAGTAGCCCAGGCCTTGCCACAGGCGCAACACCTGCTCCTCCGGCGCACGCGCCAGCGTCTCCACATCCGGGAAAGTCTCTATGAAACGAAGGTAATAATCCCACCCCTGCTGCACGCGGGTTTGCTGCAGGATAATTTCAGATACCCAGATTTTGTAAGGGTCCGTCTCGCCACGCCAGGGCAGCGAGCGGCGGTTCTCCTCATACCAGGCCAGCAGGGTGTCGGCAAACATACTGCCTTAGTTGTTCTGGATGAGTTGGAACAGCTGGTCCAGATTGGGCGTGAGGATGATTTCGGTGCGGCGGTTCTTGGCGCGGGCCTCGGACGTGTTGTCACTGTCGATGGGCAGATACTCGCTACGACCGGAGGCGGAAAGACGCACCGGCTCAATGTTGCCGTTCTGCAAGAGCGCCTTCACCACGGAGGTGGCACGCATCACACTCAAATCCCAGTTGTCCTTGACTTGGCCATTGCCACGGAACGGAACATTGTCGGTATGACCCTCAATGAGCACGAATATTTCTTTTTCGTTCTCCAACACGGAGGCCAGGTTTTTGATTGCATTCAAACCCTCGGCGTTGATATTCCAGCTGCCGGAAGCAAAGAGCAGTTTGTCTTCCATGGAGACATACACTTTGCCATCTTTCTCATACACATTGAGTCCACTACCCTCAAAGCCCTTGAGCGCGGCACTCACTTTGTCTTTCAAGGCTTTCACCTCAGCATCCTTTTGGTTGAGGATGTCCTGCATCTCCTGGATGCGGGCTTCCTTGACGGCAAGGTCGGCCTTGGCCATGTTGAGCGAATCCTGCTGTGCATTCAGCAGTTTCTCTTTGGCATCCAGCTCGTCCTTGTATTTGTCGATATTGCTCATCAGATCGTTCATCTGATTCTGATTGTGCGCATTCAGTCTGGTGAAATCCTTCAACATATCGTCATAGTCCTTGGTGGCCTTGGCCAGGTCACGCTCCGACTGACGGAGTCTTCTCGAAAGGGAGAGTGTATCCTTTTTCAACTGCTCGCTCTCTTTCGTGAGGGATTCCACTTGTGCCGTGAGCTGTTTTTTGGCATTGGAAAAATCCACATTTTCCGAATTGACATACGTCAGCTCATCCTGGCATTTTTTGTACTGGCTTTGTAACTCGTTGTATTTTTGCTTGGTGACACATCCGCTCAACAGTAAAGCCACGCAGATGGAAATGGCAATAATGAAATTCTTTTTCATGCTTAATAATTATTCAAACGGGCAAAAATAGCACGGAATGTTGCTTGTTTTCACAACATTATTGAAAAATTATAAACAGAAGAATATGAATAAAAAAGATGTATTGATTACGGACGTCCTAACACTTTCTCCACCTGTTTGTAGAGGGCCTCAAAGTCGCCGTCGTTGTTGAAGATGAAATCGGCCATCTGCATGCACCTGCCGATATTTTGGTGATTGGGATCTGTGGAAGACATCTCCCGTTGTTCATTCTCTATGAAGGTTTCAAACGAGATATGGTCGGTTTCGGAGGCGCGCCCGACAATGCGCTCATAACGCACTTTCGGATCGGCATCCACTGCAAAAAGCAGGAAGTGCTCGTTGTGGCGCAGCGACTCCACCTCGCCCGGCGTGCGCACGCTCTCGATGATGGCATTGCCACCGGCAGCTTCGGCCTGCTTGTAGAGTTCATCCACGATATAGGAAGGACAGTGCTTAGCGCGGAGGTCATTGGCCACCTCCACAAACGTGTCGCGGTTGATCTCCATGCCGCGTCGCGTGGCTTCTTCAATCAGATAGCCACGCACGGAATAGTGCTTGTAACCGTAATGCTGGATGAGATAATCCACGATAGTGCCTTTGCCCGCACCCAAGGTGCCTGTAATGCCGATAATCTTCATGTTTCTGCGTTTTAGGATTGCAAAGATACAAAAAAAGCAGGGCGTAACCCTGCTTTTTTACCTATAATTTAGATTGGATTTTAGTCGAGTTCCGGAAAGTCGGGCAGCTCGGGAGTGGCGGGAGCCTGCGGCTCTTCGCGTCTGGGCTGGGCTTCGCGGTTGTCGTTGTGCGGGCGACGGTCGTTGTTGCGCGGACCGTGGTTGCCGTTGCGCGGGCCACGATCATTGCGGTCACCACCACGACGGTCATTGTTACGAGGACCACGAGGGCCGTTGTTGCGCGGTCTCTCCTCGGAGTAACCTTCCGGTTTCGGGAGGAGCACCTTGTGTGACAAACGGAACTTGCCGGTCTTTTCATCGATTTCGATGAGTTTCACTTTGATCTTGTCACCTACCTTCAGCACGTCTTCCACATTCTCAATGCGGCGGTAAGCGATTTCCGTCACATGGAGCAGGCCGTCGGTGTTGGGCAGGAATTCCACGAAAGCACCGAAAGGAGTGATGGTCTTGACGGTTCCCTCATACACTTCGCCCACTTCGGGTTTGGTGCAGATGAGGTTAATGCGCTCGATGGCGGCGTTGATGTCGTCCACATTCGGAGCTGCGATGTCGATGACACCGAAATCGCCCACTTCCTCGATGTTGATGGTGGTGTTGGTCTCACGCTGCATCTCTTGGATGATCTTGCCTCCGGGTCCAATGACTGCGCCGATGAACTCGCGCGGGATTTGCATTTGGATGATACGAGGCACGAACGGTCTGTAGTCCTCGCGCGGAGCGGGCATAGCCTCTTTGATTTTGCCGAGGATGAACATACGGCCTCTGTGAGCCTGCGCCAAAGCCTCTGCCATCACTTCAGGAGAGAGACCGTGGATCTTGATATCCATCTGGCAAGCGGTGATACCGTCTTCGGTACCGCAAACCTTGAAGTCCATGTCACCGAGGTGGTCCTCATCACCGAGAATATCGGAGAGGATAGCGTATTTGTCAGAGTTCTCATCGGTAATTAAGCCCATGGCGATACCGGAAACGGGCTTCTTGATCTTCACACCGCAGTCGAGCAACGCAAGCGTGCTGGCGCAGACGGTGGCCATAGAGGAACTACCATTGGATTCCAGAATATCGGAAACGATACGAACTGTGTAAGGGAACGTAGGATCGTCGAACGGAATCATGGGTGTGACGGCGCGCTTGGCCAAGTTACCGTGACCAATCTCGCGGCGACCCGTGCTACCAATGCGCTTCACCTCACCCACGCTGAACGGCGGGAAGTTGTAGTGCAGCATGAAACGGCTGGAGCCTTCAATCACAGCGCCATCGATCATCTGCTCATCCAGCTTGGTACCCAAAGTACAGGTAGCCAGAGCCTGGGTTTCACCACGGGTGAAGATGGCAGAACCATGTGCGGAAGGAAGATAGCCAGTCTCAATCCAGATAGGACGGATGTCTTCAGTGCCACGGCCGTCCAGACGGATGCGCTCGTTGAGGATCATGTTACGCATAGCGTGATATTGCACATCGCTGTAGTAACGTTTCACCATATTCTCTTTCTCCTCGCGCTCTTCCTCAGGAATGGTCTCCATGAAGTCGGCGAGCACCTGGTCGAAAGCTTCGTTGCGGGCTTGTTTGCCCATGAAAGACTTGGCGATAGCGTAAACCTTGTCGTAAGTCTCTTTGTTGATGCGCTCACGAATCTCTTCGTCGTTGGTTTCGTGGCAGTATTCGCGTTTCGGGAATGCGCCGGGAACCTTGGCAGCGAGGTCCATCTGGGCCTGGCATTGGATCTTGATATTCTCCTGTGCGAAGTTCAACGCAGCAACCATATCTTCTTCGGAGATTTCCTTCATCTCACCTTCCACCATCATGATGTTGTCCATGGAGGCGGCCACGATCATGTCGATGTCAGAATTTTCCATCTGCTCAACGGTGGGGTTCACCACAAGCTCACCATTCACACGACCCACGCGCACTTCAGACACCGGGCACTCGAACGGGATGTTGGAAACGGCGATAGCGGAAGAAGCAGCCAAACAGGCAAGGCAGTCGGGCAGCTGGTTCTTGTCACCGGAAATGAGGGTCACGATAACCTGTGTCTCAGCGTGGAAGTTCTCAGGGAACAGCGGGCGGATGGCACGGTCAACAAGACGTGCGATGAGGATTTCATATTCAGAGGGGCGAGCCTCACGACGGAAGAAACCGCCAGGGATGCGACCCAGTGCACCGTATTTCTCCTGATATTCCACCTGGAGGGGCATGAAGTCGGTGCCTTCAACAGCCTCTTTCTTGCAACATACAGTTGCCAAAATCATGGTGTCGCCCATTTTGACGACAGCGGCGCCGTCGGCCTGTTTGGCCAACTTGCCGGTTTCGATGGTCACTTCGCGACCATCGGCTAATTTAAAGGATGTGTTTATTCCTAACATAATAAAATTCAGCTAAATGATTAAAATTACAGAGCAGTCACGTGAAAATCAAAAAAAAGGCAATTTTATAAAATTGCCCCTTTTTTTATAAAACGTTTTTCTGAAATTATTTTCTAAGACCTAACTCTTTGATGAGTGCTCTGTAGCGTTCAATATCTTGTCTCTTCAGATATTCGAGCATTTTCTTTCTCTTACCTACCAAGTTAATCAGGGCGCGTTTCGTCACCTTGTCGCTGCCGTAAGTCTTCACATGCTCGGTGAGGTGTTTGATACGGTGGGTGAAAAGTGCCACTTGAGCCTCAGGAGAGCCGGTATCGGTTGCACTCTTACCGTATTTTTCAAAAATTTCTTTCTTAACTTCGCTTGTCAAATACATAATTTAAACGTCTAATTTTTAATACTTTTTACCTTTCTTTTTTCGGGCGGCAAAGGTAGTGTTTTTTTTAATATGTTTTTATTATTGTAGAAAATTATTTTTCAAAGGTGCTGAGAGGGGTAAAAAAGGGTTATGCGAGGTACATTTCAATCAATCCCTCCGGCGCTTGAATGTGCAGTACACGGTTCTCCCGGTCCACTTGGGTGATGAACTGCTGACTGGCTGGAATCAGCACTTCCTTGTCGCCGCGTTCGACCACCATGATGGGGTTGTTGCTCACCTCCAGGAACTCTCGGCAGGTGCCCACTTCGCCAAAATGTTCGTCCTTTACCGCAAAACCGATCACTTCGTGGAAATAGAAACGGTTGCCCGGCAGTTTCGGGAGGTCGCTCATGGGCAGATACAGCTCCACGCCCACAAAGTCGCGCGCCTCATTGGCGTTCACACCCGCAAACTGGATGATGAACTGGTTGTTACCCCGATAGATGATTTCTTCGATGGTGTAAGGGATCATCTCACCGTCCAAATCGAGGAAAACGGCAGGCAGTTTGGTATAATTTTCCGGATTGTCGGTATCAAAAAAGGCACACAGGCCTCCTTTCAGTCCGAAAGGTTTGGTCAGTGTGCCCAAATAGAAGAATTCGTTGTCCATTATGCTTCAGGAGCAGCTTCTTCGGTTGCAGGAGCTTCCTCAACTGCGGGAGCAGCTTCTTCAGCCACTTCTTCTGCAGCGGCAGCAGCCTCTTCAGCAGCCTTAGCGGCAGCCTCTTCTTCAGCGGCTTTAGCGGCGGCAGCAGCGATTTCTGCGTTGCGAGCAGCAATCTTAGCTGACATAGCTTCCTTAACCTTCACTTCTTCAGCAATACGTTTCTTCACGATGTCGCGTTTCTTGTCAGCTTCCTCGCGCATGATGTTGCTGAGCTTGCTGTTCTTCTCCTGTTTCCAGGATTCGAAACGTTTTTGAGCCTCAGTCTCGGAGAAAGCGCCTTTGGCGACGCCGCCTCTGAGGTGTTTCATCATGTAAACGCCTTCACGTTTGAGAATCGAACGGGCGGTATCAGAAGGCTGAGCACCTGCTTCCAACCAATACAAAGCACGTTCAAAGTTGATGTTGAGCGTTGCGGGATTGGTCAGTGGGTTGTATGTGCCAAGATCTTCAATAAAACGTCCGTCACGTGGTGCACGACCATCCGCAATTACGAGATGATAAAAAGGTTGGTTCTTTTTACCTCTTCTCTGTAATCTGATTCTTGTTGCCATAAAAATTTGGTTTAATGTTAATTAAATGAATTATACCAATCAGGAACTCTGTCCTTTTTTGGGGCGGCAAAAATACATTTTTTTTTGAATCATCAATTTTATTATTTTTGCCCTCTTGAAAAAGATGAAAAAAAGGACCTGTCCATCATATCGTAACAGGCTGTTTCACATACTGCTGTGTATGTGCCTCGGTCTCTCGCCGCTCTTGTCGCGGGCGCAGTTCTACAACGGCTCGCAGATCAGTTTCGGCAAGAGCCGCGTGCAGCATCAGAACTACAACTGGCAGTATATGCGCGCCGAGCAGTATGACGTCTATTACTATCCTACCGGCAAGGCTCTGGCACAATACGTCTATTACAAGGTTCCGCAGGTTCTAACAGAGATTGAAGAGTTGCTGCATTACAACTCCAAACGCAAGCTGCAGCTCATCGTCTATAACACGCAGGAGGATTTCCGGGAGTCCAATTTCGCATATGATGACGATGATTTTTACAACCAAGGTGGCGTGACCAATGTCTATGGCACCAAAATCTACATCTACTTCGACGGCAACCGCGCCCACCTCGACCGGATGATCCGCAGCGGTGTCATGAACGTATATGCACATTGGCTTGTGCAGGGCGCGACAGTGGGCTCCAACATGACCTACGACTACCTGATGGATGTGTCCAACTGGTATTTCAGTGGACTGGCATCCTTCTTCGGAGAGAACTGGAACAGCGATGTGGACGCGCACGTAAAGGACGGCATCCTGACCCAGCGTTACGCCGATTTCGACGACCTTCCGCCACGCGACGCCACCTACGCCGGCCACTCCTTCTGGAAATATATTGCCGACACATACGGGATGGAGGCCATCCGCAAGATTCTCTACACTACTCGCGCCACCAAGAGCATGTCAAGAGGTTTTACCTACGCGACCCAAGTGCCTTACCGGACACTTCTCTACAACTGGTACAAGTACTATTGCGTGATGTATTACCCTGACCTGGAGCGGCAGATGCCCGACGGCAACGGTATCGTGAACCGCCCGAGGGCCAAGCGAGAGTACACTGATTTTCATTTCGCGCCAGACGGCAAAAGCTATGCTTACGTAACCAACGAGGCGGGGCAAGTGCGCGTGTGGCTGAAGACTGAACAGGACAAAAAACCGAAGTGCATCCTCAAACGTTTTCAGAAAATCGAAGACAACCCAGACCTCACCTATCCGTTATTGGCTTGGCACCCGCAAGAGCCCATCCTCGGCATGACTTTCGAATCGAAAGGCCATTGTTATTACTATCCATATGATGTAACCAAACACAAATGGCAGAAACGGTTTTTGGTAGATGTGGAGAAAATCACCTCTTGGTGCTATTCCGACGACGGCAAGATGATGTTGTTCTCGGGCTTCAAGAATGGCCAGTCCGACCTTTTCCTGTATAGCTTTCTCTCCCGTTCGTTCCAGAACCTGACCAACGACTTTTACGACGACTATGCTCCCATCTTCGTGCGCAATCAGCAGCAGATTGTCTTTTCTTCCAACCGGCCGAGGGACACGATTTTGTTGAAAGACGAGATGATGGAAGCCACGCCACAGCCGACGTATGATCTTTTTCTCTTCTCGTTTGCCCAAAATGATCCAGCATTGCTTCGCGTCACGGATTCCGATTTGGGCAACAACTACGAGGCCCGTCGCGTGGACCGCGACCGAGTGATTTTCCTTGGCGACGAGAGCGGTTATGTAAACCAGTATATCGCCCGCTTCGACAGCACCATAAGCCGCATCGACACCGCCATCCATTACATGTCGTTTGCCACTACGCACCCGCTGACCGACGTGGGCGTGAACGTGCTGGAGCACGATTATGACATGGAAAACCAGCAGACCGCAACGGTCACGCTGATGAACGGAACCCAGAATATCCATGTCAAAGATTTGGATTTGGACCAGAATCCGAAAGTGGAGCCCTCATTTTTCCATCAGAAGATATTGTTGGAAAAAGAAAGAGAGATAGCGAAGAACAAACCCGACACATTGCCAATAGATAGTTTGGCTCAAGATTCTTTGTCGAAGAAAAAGGAATTCCAGATACCGGTCGGCAGTGGCTACCGGGTGCAGTATTCCATCAACAAAGTCATTACGCAAGCCGACTTCAGTTTCCTGAACACTTCGTACCAGCAGTTTGAGGGTGGTACGTCGCCCATCTATCTCAACACGGGCTTCAATGCTCTTTTCATGCTGGGTATCAATGATTTATTTGAGGATTATCGCGTCACGGGAGGCTTCCGGTTGGGCTTGAACCTCAACAGTTACGAGTTCATGCTGAGTTACGAGAACCTGGCCCGCCGTCTGGATCGTCAGATTGTGGTGTATCGGCAATCCATCACTTCCAGCATCAACAATTATGTCTATAAACAGCGTTCCAACAGTTTGTTCTACATCCTCAAGTTTCCGTTCAACAAAATCCATAGTTTGCGCCTGACGCTGAACGGGCGTTATGAATCGAATGTGATCGGGGCGTTGAGTGACAACTCATTGCAGATGCCGGAGGAACGCCATCTTTGGGCGGGCGTGAAACTGGAATACATCTTTGATTCATCGAAAGAGCTATATACCAACCTGTGGCGCGGTACCAAGATGAAGATTTTCGCCGAATACAACCAGCGGGCGGAAAGGGAAACGCAGAATTTGTTGGTGGTGGGTTTGGATGCACGCCACTCGTTCAAATTGTACAAGAACATGACCTTTGCGGTGCGTTTGGCGGCTTCCGCTAACACGGGCTCTGCGCGACTGGTGTACTACATGGGCGGTGTGGACAACTGGATCAATGCCAAGTTCAACAGCGACATTTGGGTGGATCAATCGAAAAACTACGCATACCAGACATTGGCCACCAACATGCGCGGGTTCAAGCAGAACATCCGCAACGGCACCTCGTTCGTGCTGTTGAGTGGCGAGTTGCGCGTGCCGGTGGTACAACTCATCATGGG
>Ga0310696_10000124_pt1 | contig 132830 bp, 116 predicted proteins | sample AusTroGonzalo_MG_4_FD_203885 | JGI IMG/M metagenome (GOLD analysis project Ga0310696, IMG submission 203885) | Bovine rumen microbial communities from tropical cattle in Woodstock, Queensland, Australia - Gonzalo_02 (v2) (version 2) | ecosystem: Host-associated > Mammals > Digestive system >...
TAGCTGAGCGGCGTGAGATCGCCCGATGCGCCGACGGAACCGAGCTGCGGAATGACAGGGATTATGTCCTTGTTGAGCAGAGTGAGCATCATTTCGGCAAGTTCAGGCCTGATCGCGGAGTGACCGCCTTTTACGTTGCTGTTGAGACGCGCGAGAACGACCGCTCTTCCTGTAACGCGGTCGAATTTGGGACCTAAGCCGATGCCGTGATATGTGCAGATCGTCCGCTGGAGTTCGCCCGCCTTGTCAATGCTTATCTGGTTGTCGCAGCTGTCGCCGAAATCGGTCGTAACGCCGTATACAGGAACTCCGGTTTTCACATAATCTTCAAGAAATTTCCGTGATCTTTCCAGAGTTTCCCAGAACTCTTTTTCTTCGGGCAGTTTCACTTCTTCGTTTCCGCATGCAACTGCGCATACATCTTCAATCGTTAAATCGTTTCCGTTTACAATTTTCATTTATCCCTCACTTGTAGTCGTATTTCACTCTTAACGCGGCAGGACCGAAATCAAGAAGAATCTTCTCGTCAGCCTTTGTCTTCGTATCGAAAGATTTCAGGTAAGTATCCGATTTTTCATCGACAAAATAGTAAATTTTTCCGCTGACCGAGCTGTAATCGATCGGATTTGCCGCAAATGCGTTGATTTTGGAATCTATTTTTGAAATGTTGCCTTCTTTCGGTTTGTAAAGCAGCAGACTGTTGTCATTGTAGAGGATATTATTTGAAAAAATGATGTAAAATTCACCGTTATCGGCAATAGAAAGATCAACGAAATCACCGTCAAGAATATTGTTTTCCTCTTCAGATTCGCTTAGAACTTTCTTAACTTCGTAAGTGTCGATATTTACTTGCAAAAGTGCACCGTCACCCTGTTTCCAGTTACCGGTCGTCGTAAGATAGATGTGGTTTTTATCGACATTTTTGTTGTATTCGATCTTTCCTGTCGGGTTCGTTGTCGGAAGAGTTATCCTTTCGACCGAATAATTTTCAAGGTCAACAACTGCGATTTCGCCTTTTGCCGAAGTGTTGTTTTCGAGGTTCTGCAGTGCAACGAAAAGTTTTTTGCCGACGACCTTCATTTTCGCAGGGCTTGCCGACTCGTTATCGCTTATTTCCAGTGTTGATGCCGTTTCCGGCGAATCTTTTTTGAAGATGAAGAGCTTGTTGGAAAAGACCGTTTTTGAATCGGTATCGAAATTGAGGGCCGAAACGATGAATTCATCTTTGAACGGGTTATGAACCATGTCCTGCATGTTTATGTAAGTATCTGGTTTTACTTGAATTTCCTGCTCAAATTCAAAGTTGGGCGTAAAAAAGTAGAGTGAAGAAGAATCGTGTCTTCCTACAACCGCGAAACCTTTCGGAAAAGCGGCGACATTGAGATCGGCTCCGTCTGAGCTTCCCATTCTGCCCTCGACCGGAATTTCCTTGAAAGTGTCGAGTTTTTCATCTTTTGCATAGTAAACGTGACCGCTCATCGGAACGTCGTATCCGCCGACTGTCGCCACAATGAGGTGTGAAGCTGCTATCTCAGGTTCAGAAACTTCTTCGTCGGGAGTTTCATCGGGAGTTTCGGAATCAGGGTTCTCCGTCGTGTCTTCATCCGGAACATTTGTTTCATTAGCGTCATCTGCCGGTTCGCTGCTGTCGTTTGCAGGATTTTGATCGGAATCGTCTGTAGTCTCTTCGTCACCGATTTCAAAAGTGTCAACGTCCATCGACTCATCCATATCGGGCAGATCGGGCAGGGCGGAATCTTCACATGAAACTAAAAATACCAATAAAATCAATGATAAAACCGAAAGAACAATCTTTTTCATATTGCTTTGACCAAAAAACTTAATAAAACCGCGCGATAATACAAAAAGAGCCTTTTTTGTCCAGTTAAAACAATAAATAGCGGTTCTATTATTGACACGAAGCCTTAAAAACGCTATTTTTCGTAGGTCTTTTGTTTCCGGAGGGAAAAATGTTGAAAGAAGATCTCGTAAAGGTTTTTGAAGATTCCTTTAAACTGAATTGGGATAAACCGTGTTTCAGCGATTACGGTTCAGAGCCTCTTACTTTCGGCAAAACGGCCAATAAAATAAAAGAGTTACATGAAATATTCAAAGTTCTCGGCATAAAAAAAGGCGACAAAATCGCCCTCTGCGGCAAAAATTCGGCAAATTGGGCTGTAACTTACCTTGTAACAGTGACTTACGGCGCTGTAATCGTTCCGCTTCTCAACGATTTTACGGCTGAAGAGATACACCATCTTGTCAACCACTCCGATTCAAAGCTATTTTTCGCTTCGGAACTCATAATAGAAGAAAAACTTGATTTCGCGCAGCTTCCGGAAGTCGAAGCCGTTTTCAAACTCGAAGATATGTCTGTGGCGTTTTCAAAAGAAGAAAATCTGAATGAAAAAGTTGCCGGAATTATTGATAATTTTGTTAAAACACAGGCTGTCACGAAAGAAACGCTTTCTTTTGAAATTCCTGCAAAGACCGATCTTGCGACGATAGTCTACACCTCGGGAACGACCGGTTTTTCAAAAGGTGTCATGATTTCACACAACTGTCTTATGGCGAACATCCAGTATGCCATTGATTCCCTTCCGAAAGGCGGTGAGGCGATGGTTTCGTTCCTTCCGCTGGCGCACTGTTTCGGATGCGCTTTCGACTTTCTTCTTCAGGTTGCAAGAGGACTTCACATAATTTTTATGAGCAGAACGCCGACACCGAAAATTCTTATCAAGGCTTTCGGCGAAGCTAAACCTTTTCTTGTCATTTCGGTTCCGCTCATCCTTGAAAAAATATACACTTCGAAGATCCGTCCGCTGCTTGAGACCAAGAAAATGAGGATTCTTATGGCGATTCCAGGCATCAGACAGATAATAATGAAGAAAATAGGGAAGGGGATCAGCGATTTCTTCGGCGGAAAGTGCTACGAAGTAATCTCCGGCGGAGCCGCTTTCAACCCGAAAATCGAATCGTTCCTTCTCAAATCAGGCGTCAGATTCACGACCGGTTACGGAATGACCGAGTGCGCGCCGCTTATCGCATACACCGACTATGCAGATAACCGTAAAATCGGCAGCTGCGGAAAAATCATGACTTACTTGACTGCAAAAATCGACAATCCCGACAAAAAAGGAGTAGGTGAGATCTGTGTCAAAGGCGAAAACATAATGAGCGGCTACTACAAAATGGAGAAGGAAACCGCCGAAGTTCTCGACAGCGAAGGCTGGCTTCACACCGGCGATCTGGGCAGAATAGATAAAGACGGGTTCCTTTTTATCTGCGGAAGACTGAAAAACATGATTCTTTCTTCGTCGGGGCAGAACATTTATCCTGAAGAGATTGAACTCAAAATCAACTATATGCCGTTTGTCTCAGAATCGCTCGTTCTCGACGGCGGCAAGGGGCGGCTGGTTGCTTTTGTTTATCCCGATTACGACAAGATGAAGGCTGAAAATGTCACTGAAGAGCAGCTTGCCGGAATCATGCAGCAGAACCGGGATGAACTGAATGAAACTCTTCCTGCGTATGCAAAAATCTCTGAAATCAGGATACATCCTGAAGAATTCCAGAAAACTTCGACCAAAAAGATAAGAAGAACACTCTACACGCACCTTGTCGACAAGAAAAAAGGCTCTAAAAAGCAGTAAGCGTAAAATCTGTGACATTTAAGGGAAAAACGAAGAAACCCGCCGTGGCCGTGGCCCAGGAACAAGCTTTATCCTGTGCTCACAGGTGGGGAAAGCCGAACCGATCATCATTCACGGTAGTAAGTACAAACCCCAAAATTTAAATAGGAAAAAACTTCTAACGCCCCAAGCTCACGCACCGGGCAGGCTCAAAAATGGTAGTCTTCTTTCAAAAAGAGTCAAATTTTCGGTTGATTCCATCGTCACGTTATTTCATCGTCACGTCGTTGCACCGTTACGTCGTCACGTCTAAAATGAAATGGACTTTTTTTTTAAAAAGGCTATTGAAAAAATGACTTTTCGGGAGGAAAAAATGAGCAAAAAACCAAAAATTTATATGAGCAGATGCTTCGGCTTCGAAAAATGCCGTTATGACGGGAAGGATTTTTTCTGCGATTTTGCCGAAAAGCTTAAAAAACACGCTGAAATTATTCATTGGTGTCCCGAAATTGCGATAGATTTAGGCTGCCCGCGCGAAAAAATCAGAGTTATCAGAATTGACGAAAAAAATCTCCTCTTTCAGCCTGAAACCGGAAAATTCTGGACCGAAAAAATGCTGGAATATTCAAATAACTATTTAGAAACATTGATAAATATTGATGGTTTTTTTCTTAAAGCAAAAAGTCCGAGCTGTGGAGTAAAAAACACCAAACTTTTTGAAGGAAAAAGTGAAAAAATCATTTCTTACGAAGCGAGCGGATTTTTTGCGGAGAGAGTTCTCGCACTTTTTCCTGATACGCCTGTTCTGACGGAAGAAGACTTGAAAGAGAAGGAAAAAACTCAAGATTTTCTCAAAAAAGTTTTTTTGAAATACGGCAGAATTCCTGCTTGTTTTTCTGGATTTTTCAGCTGATTTTAAGTTCGGGAAGAGCTTCCTTCAGAATTTCGCGGCACTCTTTTACGAATTTTACTTTGATTCCGTCCTTGATTTCATCTGGAATTTCACTGTAGTCACCGCGGTTTTCTTCGGGAATGAAAAGTTTCGTAATTCCAGCCTGTTTTGCTGCCATGACTTTTGCTTTGAGACCGCCTATTTTCGTGATTTTCCCTTTGAGCGAAACTTCGCCTGTCATAGCGATTTTCGGCTGTACCGGAATTCCCGACATTAAGGAGGCAATTGCAAGCGAAATCGCGCCGCCGGCTGAAGGTCCGTCTTTTGGTGTGGCGCCGTCCGGAAAGTGGATGTGTATAGTCTGTTTGTCCCATATTTCGTCATCTACAATTTTATTTTCAGAGAAGAGTGAACGGACATAACTTGCTGCAATCTTTACAGATTCTTTCATTACATCACCGAGACTGCCGGTGACTTCAAAACCACCTTTCCCAGGATATTTTATCGCTTCGACTTGAAGAACTGTTCCACCGTATGGGGTCCAAGCCAGACCGTTGACAACGCCGATTTCAGGCTCTTTGCCGATTGCGTCCTCGGAATATTTTTCGACTCCGAGATATTTGCTGAGATTTTCTTTGGTTATAGTTGATTCCGTTTCTTTGCCTTCCGCTTTGGCAAGTGCGGTTTTTCTGCAAATTGATGCGATTTTTCTTTCGAGTTCACGCACTCCTGCTTCGCAAGTATATGATTTTATCAGTAAATCTAAGGCATCTTCTGTAAAATCCAGATTGGTGTCCTCGATTCCGTTGAGCTTTTTCTCTTTCGGAATGAGATGTTTTTTTGCGATATTTTTCTTCTCGAAAGTTGTGTAACCGTCAATATCAATGACTTCCATCCTGTCTTTCAGTGCAACTGGAATTTTGTTTTTGTCATTTGCAGTAGCGACAAAAAGGACGTTGCTGAGGTCAAATTCAAGGTCAAGAAAGTGATCTGTAAAAGTTTTGTTCTGCTCCGGGTCGAGAACTTCAAGCAGCGCGGAAGATGGGTCACCTTTGTAGTCAGCACCGAGTTTGTCAATTTCATCCAACAAAAACAGCGGGTTGTTGACTTTGACCTTTTGAAGCGAAAGGATGATTTTCCCTGGCAGAGCAGCTAAATAGGTGCGTCTGTGACCTCTGATTTCGGCTTCATCGCGAAGACCACCCAATGACTGACGAACGAATTTTCTTCCAGTTGCCGCGGCAAGAGAGGATGCAATACTCGTTTTGCCCACTCCGGGAGGGCCGGCGAGACAGATTATCGGAGCTTTCAGATTTCCGGAAAGTTTGAGAACAGCCAGATATTCAAGAATCCGTTCCTTGACTTCGGTAAGTCCGTAGTGGTCATCGTCAAGCTGCTTTCTGGCGCGGTCGATATCTATTTCACACCTTGTCGATTCTTCCCACGGAAGCGATTGAATTGTTTCTATGTAATTTCTTATAACTTCCTGTTCCGGCGTGAAGGGAGGAATACGTGCCGATTTCGTGAGTTCGGTTTTAAGACGTTCTTTTACATAATCCGGCGCCTTGAAAGAATTGAGGTCGAAATTCAGACTTTTGTTCGGATCGCCGCCGTTCTCGGAATCGCCTTGATAGTTTTCTCCGTTCAGTTCTTCGTTGAGAACTCGGATTTTCTCTCTTAAAAACTGCTCGCGCTGACTTCTTTCAAAACGCTCGTGAACTTCGTCGTCTATTTCGTTTTCAATGTTTGCAATGTTGGTTTCGGCAAGGAAAATCTTTGTAAGATCAAGTATTCTTTTGTAAAGATCCTTCTCTTCAAAAACTTTGCGGAAACCTTCGGGGTCCATGGACTGATCCAGGGATGAGGCGCAGCAGTCGACGAAATCTTCAAGATTTTCCTCCTCGGTGATCTGATTTGCTTTCTCCGGCGGAAAACCTGCTATGTCAAAGTATCTTCTGAGAGCATCTTCCAGGATTCTTCTTGCAGTTGCAGGGTTTTTCTCCTTCGGAAAAGTTGTCTTGAACTCTTTGACTTTTACCGTGAAAAGATGAGTTTGCGGATCACGTTGATAAGAGTAAAAAAGGACGCGTTTCGCACCGGCAAGAACAACTTTGTACCTTCTGTTTTCAACTTCTTCTAAGTGAATGACATCGCAAAGTGTAGCCACTGGAAGAAAAATGCTTTTTTCAGGATCATCGGGAAGCTTTTTGAATGCCGCAACAACAACCTGTTCTTCTTTTTCGAAAGCCCTGCTGAAGACTTCGTGTTCATAGGGATCATCAACTGAAATGGTGAACGAGTAATAGGGAAATATAACAGTGTCGTTGTAGAGAAACAGTGGAAAAGTATTTTTGGAAATCATTAAAACTATGCTCCTTTGCCGGTATTTCTATTTTTGGATTGTTCGATTTTATATTTTTTCAGAGGTTTTTTGCCTGATGTGATCACTTCAGGTGTGATAACGATTTCTTTAAGGTTTTCCTTTTCTTCGGGTGTGTCATACATTATGTCAAGCATGGCTGTTTCGAGTATGCGTCTCAGACCACGGGCGCCTGTTTTAAGCTGCTCGGTCTTTTTGACGATTGCGTCAAGAGCACCATCTGAAAAGGAAAGTTCGATTCCGTCCAGCATGAAAAGCTCTTTGTACTGAGTAATCAGCGCGTTTTTTGGCTCGGTCAGAACTCTGCGCAGTTCATCTGCGGTAAGTTCTTCGAGGTAAGCTGTCATCGGGAGTCTGCCGATAAGTTCAGGGATAAGTCCGAAACGGAGAAGATCTTCCGGCTGAATTTCGGAGAGTATGTGTTTTTCTTCGATTTTTTTGCCGGTTTCTGAGCCGAAGCCGACTTTCTTTCTGCCGATTCTGCGCGCAATGATTTTTTCAATCCCTTCGAATGCGCCGCCGACAATGAAAAGAATGTTGGAAGTGTCAATTTTCAGATATTCCTGATGCGGATGTTTTCTGCCGCCTGTCGGAGGCACGTTCGCAACAGTTCCTTCTATTATTTTCAGAAGCGCCTGCTGTACTCCTTCGCCGCTGACATCGCGTGTTATCGAAGTATTTTCAGATTTTCTGGCGATTTTGTCGATTTCATCAATATAAATTATGCCGTGTTCTGCCTTTTCGATGTCGTAATTCGCCGCCTGAATCAGCGAAAGAAGAACATTTTCGACATCTTCGCCGACATATCCGGCTTCTGTGAGCGTCGTTGCATCGGCAATACTGAACGGAACGTCAAGGAAAGTTGCCAAAGTTCTGGCCAGAAGCGTTTTTCCCGAACCTGTCGGGCCGAGAAGCAGGATATTGCTTTTTTGAATGTTCGTTTTTTGCAATGAACGAACCCTTTTGTAGTGGTTGTACACTGCGACGGAGAGAACTTTTTTCGCATATTCCTGGCCGATGACGAACTGATCGAGATAAGATTTTATCTGCATCGGAGTTGTATGAATTTCCTCGTTTCTGCTGCTTTTCGGTTCTTTGTTTTCCGCAACTTGAGCATTTTCTCCAAGAAGCTCTGCGCACATTTCCACACATTCGTTGCAAATGTAAGCGTTTCTGCCGTAAATTATTCTTTCTACTTCTGTCTGCGGTCTTCCGCAGAAAGAGCAGCGGATGTCCTGTTTGTTTCGCTGTGCCATTTTGACCTATCTTTTTGTTACTACGCTATCAATCAGACCGTATTTAACGGCTTCTTCGGCTGACATGAAGAAATCTCGTTCCATATCGGCGCGGAGAGTTTCAATGTCTTTTCCTGTATGCGAATGGAGTATCTGAAGCAGACGGTCTTTTATAAAAAGTATCTCTTTCGCCTGAATTTCTATATCTGTTGCCTGACCGCGGAAACCGCCCATTGGCTGGTGAATCATTATGCGGGAGTTGGGAAGGGCAAATCTTTTTCCTTTTGCACCGCAAGACATAAGAACAGCAGCCATGCTAGCTGCCTGACCGACACAAATCATAGAAACATCGGGCTTAATGTATTGAATCGTGTCATAGATTGCGAGTCCTGCCGTTACCGATCCGCCCGGGCTGTTGACATAGATGTAGATATCCTGCTCGCTGTCCTGTCCTTCGAGAAGAAGAAGCTCTGCAACAACGGCGTTTGCAAGGTCGTCAGTGATTTCTTCGCCTATGAAAATGATGCGGTCTTTGAGCAAACGGGAGTAGATGTCGTAAGATCTTTCGCCGCCCCCTTCTTTTTCAACAACTATCGGAACAAGTCCTGAATAAGGTCTGATGTTTTTTTGCATTTTGTTCTCCATTGAAACAATTAAAACCGCTCTATTTATCATCTTTTGTTTTTTTTGCAACTCTCTTTAAAAACTTTTTCATTGCTTTAATTAAGAATGACACTATAATCTGCCGTTTGTTTTGGCAATTTTTTAGTTTTGGAGGCAAAAAGATGAAAAATTTTATGACTTTGGCTTTGGCATTGCTCTTCATGATGTTCGTAACATCCTGCGGAGATGACAAAAAAACGGATGACAAACTTCCTGATTCCGAAGTAACGGATGAGGATATTGTTGAAGATCCGAGCGACACAGAAGATCCGTCTGACACAACCGACACTTCTGATACGTCCGATACTTCAGATACATCCGACACATCTGACACATCTGACACGTCTGATACTTCAGATACAACCGACACTTCTGACACATCCGATACTTCTGACACGTCAGATACATCTGATACATCTGATACTTCTGACACGTCAGATACATCTGATACGTCAGACACCTCTGATACTTCCGACACTTCAGATACGTCCGATACTTCAGACACATCCGACACATCAGATACATCTGATACGTCAGACACTTCAGACACATCGGACACATCTGATACTTCCGACACCTCTGATACTTCCGACACATCCGATACAGCAGATACGTCTGACACTTCTGACACAGCAGATACATCAGACACTTCAGACACAGCAGATACATCAGACACGTCCGACACAGCAGATACATCTGACACAGCGGATACGTCTGACACTGATACCGGTGACACTGAACCTAATCCTGCTTGTGTCCAGATTCCGAACGGCGACTTCAGCGAATGGAATGAAGACGGGACACCGAAATATTGGGAAAAGAAAGGAATTGAATATCAAGCAGGAACTCCGGTTACGACATACACAAATGTCGACAATGCTCTTAAAATCGCGACATCTTATGATGACAATCAGCCTGTTATACAAATCAAATTTGCATCCGCAGCTGATGCCGAAATTCCGGTAGGCGTTAAATTCAAAATGGCTGCTCTTAAGGCGTCTCCTGTCGTAGTAAGCTTGTTGTGGGACAAGAACAACAATAACAATTATTACTCCTACAACTGGCATGCGCAAAGCAGAGCTTTTGTTCTTGCTACGGATGCAAATCATAAACAAAATGTTTTTAACCAACCTGTCAATTTCGATGACACCGAAAATCCTCAGATGCATGATGTAATTATTATTTTCGGTTCCGAGATTACAGCAGAAAAATGGCAGAATAATGAATTGAGACTTATGTTTAGAACTGGAAACTCTTCCAGCTATGGTGAAACAGAAATTATAGTCGATGATTTTGAGCTCGTTTATTACGGCGGAGAATGCGGTGGTGAGGAACACAACTATTCCGTAGGCTGGGCTGATATTCAGTATCCGAAAGATTCTGACAACTATACTTTCAGACTCGATTATCCAGTAACATTTTACGGCAGAGTTTATATTGAAGGACTTACTGATCAAACAGTCAATTCATCTGAATTTTTGATGGGTGTCAGAGCTCAGTTCGGAGTCAGACCAAAAGATGCCGAGATGGAATATGTTTGGTATGAAGCTGACGTCAATGAAGCTTTTAATGACGGCACAGGGATCGGCACCGCGTTCGGTAATAATGATGAATATAAATACACTTATGCGTTCCCTTCGGCAGGTGAATACGAATATGAATTCCGTTTCAGTGCCGACAACGGCAAAACTTGGAAAAAGACATCAGAGTTTTCTGATGAAGGTGGTCACGCAGGAACCGGTCACGCAAATGTTCCCGAACTTTCAGATAAAGATATAATCTGGAACGGAGATTTCTCAGTTTGGGCTTCTGATAAGGAGCCGTGGCTTTGGACAACTGACGATGGAAGTTTTGAGAAGGCAATGTTTGGAGAAAATCCAGCATTGAAAGTTTCGGCGACAAAAGGCAATAGTGCTAAAAGTGTTCTTAAATCGCACACTTTTGAAATTTCAGATACCGCAAAACTTCCGCAGAAAATATCTTTCCAGCTTGCCACAGATCAGATAGTAACGATTTCCATCCTGCTTAAATGCGGTACTCAATCTTATTATTACAAGTGGAATAAAACTGATCATTTTGTGACTAACGGAAGCTGGCAATACAATGAAAGCGGCAGTCCGCTCACAATAGATTTCGGCAACAGCGATCTTAACAATACTTGGATTGATACATCCAACGTTACGGCTGAAAACTGGAATGGCCAGACATGTTCTCTTGAATTCAAATTCGGAGGTAACGGGAGCAAAGCTCGCTGGGCAATTTTTGACAACATCGCTATCGTTCCCGCAGAATAAAATCCTTTAAATCAATCCCTTAAAATAGCTTTTTCCATTTTTTTCAGTATCAATTCAAGGCAATTTTTTGTGCAGGTTTTTTTATGCGTATTCTGATTGATCTCTTTCTCACATTCATGAAGATCGGTTTTTTCACTTTCGGCGGCGGCTATGCCATGCTGAGCGTAATTGAGGATAACTGTGTAGAAAAGAAAAAGTGGATAACCCACGACGACATGATGAATGTCACCGTCATCGCGGAATCGACGCCGGGACCTATCGCCATAAACTGCGCGACATTTGTAGGTTACAGGCAGGCGGGAATCCTCGGCTCAATCATGGCAACAGCCGGAATCGTCATGCCTTCTTTCCTTGTGATACTTTTGATTTCGGGTGTTCTCGACAACTTTCTTGAAATTCATGTCGTAAAAAGCGCCTTTTTCGGCATAAAATGCGCAGTCGGAGTGCTCATCATAAGTGTTGCCGTCACGATGATAAAAAACATGAAGAAAAAGCCGTTTGCGATAGCGGTTTTAGTCGCATCAACTCTGGCGATGCTTGCGATAGATGTCTTTTCGCTCAAATTTTCGGCAATTACAATCATCGTCGCTGCGGCTTTTCTCGGTTTTGCGGTATTTGCCGTTAAATGGAAAAAGCAGGAGAGCAAATGATATATCTCGATCTTTTCTTAGGTTTTCTCAAAGTTGGCTGCTTTACTTTCGGCGGAGCTTACGCTGCGATTCCGCTCATCCGCGATGTTGTGCTTTCCTACGGCTGGGTGACGGATGAGACTCTGACCTACATGATTGCTGTGAGCGAAATGACGCCCGGTCCCATCATGGTGAACCTTGCGACCTATGTCGGGCGCAGCCAGGCAGGATTTTTAGGTGCTTTTATCGCCACTTTCGCCGTTGTTTTTCCCGCATTTTTAATCATGCTTCTCTGTATGTTTGTCTTTAATTCGCTTATGAAAAACAAGTGTTTCAAAACTGTCATCGGCACGCTGAAACCCAGTGTCGTAGGGCTTATCCTCGCAATCGGGCTCTACATGACAGCTGAAGCGTTTATTGATTTGAAAGGTTCTTTTTCAGTTGATTTCAAGGCGCTTGCGATAACGGCGATCCTGCTTGTAGCAGCGTTTCTGCCTCCTGTTTTCGGAAAAAAGAAGATTTCTCCGATAACTCTCATCATTTTCAGCGCAGTGCTGGGAATTGTTTTCTGCGGAGTGTGACCCCTCAGCCGCTTTGCATCAGCTCCCCTGCGTCAGGGGCGCCGAGATAAAATTGACAAAAAATTGTTAAAGTATAAAAAAATACGTTTTTTTAGGTTCAAAAAATGGCGAATATGAAGGTTACGCACACAGGAACGGTCGTTAAGGCCGGAAAAGAGCTTGTTTCGGTAAAAATCGAGGTCAAAAGCGCGTGCAGCGCATGCCATGCGAAAAGTATGTGTGCTGCTCACGATATGGCCGAGAAAATCATCGAAGCAGTCCCGATGGAAGAGGTCGAAGCGGGTGATTCCGTGGTTGTCGAAATGGAGGAAAAGTTCGGTTTGAAGGCTGTTTTTTATGTGTTTTTCATTCCGTTTGTTCTTATGGTTTCGGCGCTTTTCATCTCTTCGAACTTTGTTTCGTCAGAAGCTTTTGCTGCTTTGATCTCTTTGGTGATCTTAGTGCCTTATTTTGTAATATTGGCTCTTTTGAAGCCATATTTCGCAAAGACTTTTGTCTTTGTTTGCAGGAAATCTTAATTTACGGGGGTTAGTATGGACGGTGTTATTCTTTATTCAGTGCTGATCTTGGGGATCATCGCTGTTGTAGCGGCTATCGTTCTCTTTTTGACGGCCAAAAAATTCAAAGTCGAGGAAGATCCCAGAATTGACGAAGTTCTCGAGTTCCTTCCCGGAGCTAACTGCGGCGGATGCGGTTTCCCTGGCTGCCGCGGACTTGCGGAAGGTATCGTCAAGGCTGCAACTGCAGGTTCTTCCGATATTCCGTGCTGCCCCGGCTGCAATGCCGAAACACGCAAGAAAATAGGCGAGGTCATAGGCCTTGCGATGCAGGAGGCTACACCGAAAGTTGCAGTTGTAAGATGCGGCGGAACGATTGAAAAAACGACCAAAAAGAGCGATTACGACGGCCCGGCGAACTGCGCTGTCGCGGCTTCGCTTTTTATTGGCGAGAAAGGCTGTCCTTACGGCTGCCTGGGCCTTGGCGACTGTGTTTCAGCCTGTGCTTTCGGTGCACTTTCGATGGATAAAACCACGGGACTTCCGGTCGTCGACGAGGCGAAATGCACTTCCTGCGGAGTCTGCGCTAAGAAATGCCCGAGAAAACTTATCGAGATCCGTCCGAAAGGCCGCAACAACAGGCGTGTTTTCGTCGGTTGCCGCAACACCGACAAAGCTCCGGCTGCAATGAGCGTCTGCAAGGCCGCGTGCATCGGCTGCGGAAAGTGCGCGAAAGAATGTCCTGAAAAAGTTCAGGCAATCACAGTCGAGAATTTCCTTGCTTACATCGATCCGGCGAAGTGCATCGCATGCGGAAAATGCGCCGTTGCATGTCCTACTCATGCGATAAAGGCGACGTTCGAGATCAAAGTCGCGGAAAAACCGGCGGAAGCGAAACCCGCTGCGGCACCCGCGCCTGAAACTGAAAAAACAGCTTAATTTTTTTACTAATTTTTATGGAGTTTGTCATGAAAAGAGATCAGCTGGTAACCAAAATCCTTAGTGAGACCAATCTGTTGAACCGTTTCCTCGACTACGTTAAGGAAGATACGCAGTCTGTTGAGGATAGCGAGACTTGTCCTTCTTCGCCGAAAGAAAAGAATCTCGGCAGAAAGCTTGTCGAAGAGCTTAAATCGCTCGGCCTTGCAAACGCGGAAATGGATGAGAACGGCTATGTTTACGCGAAAATGGCTACGAACTGCGGCATCTCGAAGAAGGTCGCTTTCATCGCCCACATGGATGTTGCTCTTGACTGCAAAGGCGAAGGCGTATGTCCTGTAATCCACGAAAAATACGACGGTTCGGTCATGAATCTTAAAGGCGGCACGGTCATCGATCCCGCTGACACGATGCATCTTTCGGACTGCATCGGCGACACGATCATCACTTCCGACGGAACTACGCTTCTTGGCGCTGACGACAAAGCAGGTGTTGCTGCTATCATGTCGATGGTTGAATATCTCGGCAAACATCCCGAAATCAAACACCCAGAAATCAGAATCTGCTTCACGCCCGACGAAGAAATCGGACGCGGTGTCGACAAAATCAACCTTCAGAAAGTCGACGCTGACTTCGCATACACTTTCGATGGCGGCGCTCCGTATGAAGTAAACTACGAGAATTTCAACGCTTTCTCGGCGAAAGTAACACTGCGCGGCGTTTCGATCCACCCCGGATATGCAAAAGACAAAATGGTAAATGCAATCAGATACGCAGGAAAATTCATTGATATGCTTCCGAAGACGATGTCGCCTGAGAGAACCTGTGGCAGAGAGCCTTTCATCCACATTGTCGGCATCAGCGGCGGCAGCGAGGAAGTTACTGTCAGCATGATTCTGAGAAGTTTCGTTCCGGAAGATATCGAGCGCGAAGAGAAGATAATCCTCAACATCATCGAAGTCCTCAAGGCTGAGGAACCGCGCCTTCAGGTAACTCCTGTTTTCACCGAAAGCTACCTCAATATGTACGAAGTTATGAAGAACAACATGGTAGTTTACGAATATGTCAAGAAGGCGATTGAAGACCTCGGTGCAGAACCAGAAGTAGAGCCTATCCGTGGTGGAACCGACGGTGCAAGACTTTCGTTCATGGGTCTTCCGTGCCCGAACATCTTTGCAGGCGGCGTAAACTTCCATTCGCAGAAAGAGTGGGTCGCTCTCGAAGATATCGCACTTGCTTCCGCAGTTGCTGTTAAAATAGCTGAAAATATTAAGTAAAAGAGGCACAAGATGATAGATACCACAAATACTCCGGTAATAATAAAAGGACAGTACAAAGGCAGCTTGCGCAATGAAATGACCCACCTTAAATCGAACAACACCATTATGACCGATGCTCCTACCGACAACCACGGCAAAGGCGAAGCTTTTTCTCCGACCGATCTTGTTTGCGGAGCACTTGGTGCATGTATGATGACGATAATGGGTATTACCGCGCAGACTCATGACTTCAATGTTGACGGTACAACTTACGAAATCAAAAAGACTATGGCTGCCGACCCGCGCCGTATAGGGCAGATTGACATCGTCTTCAACTTTCCGCCAAACGGCTACACTCCGAAGCAGCAGGCAATGCTCAAAAGTGCTGCAGACACATGTCCTGTAGCGAAAACTCTCGGTGCGGAAGTTGTTGTAAATCTTACGTTGAATTTCTAATTTATCCCTCTGAATAAAACATCATTCTCTTATCTTATTTTTGCTTTGTATCTACGGTTTTTGCCAGCAAAAAAATTTTTTTGTAAATTTTTTATTGACTTTGAAAAAGTTTTTCCTAAACTCTCGCCGTCCTGTGTGGCGGGATAGCTCAGGTGGCTAGAGCAGCGGACTCATATCCCGCAGGTCGAGTGTTCGAATCACTCTCCCGCTACCAATTCTTTTTTCTTTCCTTTTAGTTTTTTTCTTTAAATTTTTTGTGATGATTTTGTGAATTTTTCTTGTTAGAATCGTTGTTGTGTGCTATTTTGCGCCGTTTTTCGGTTTTTCTGTTTCTACGGTTGATATTTTGGAACGCAGATAATGAAAAAAATTCTTTGGTTTTTGTTTATACTAGTTCTTTCTTTCTCTTTGTATTCTGTGACCGGAACCTGTCATAACGGCATCTGCTTTGACTGCTATGATTCGTTGCAAAATCTTCCGCAAAATCAAATTGTTGCATTCTCAGGCACTCCATCAGGACACATGTTTATTGCAACAAAGAATTCTCTTGTAAGATTTGACGGAAGTGAATTTGTTCTTCCTGACGGCGGCAGACTTGCCGGCATTCCGACAAGCACTATAAACGACTTCGTTTCAGACGGTATCGGAAACGGCTACATTGCTACCGATTTAGGTGTCTGGATAACCGATTTGGGCAGTTTCGGAACACTCAAATTCAAAAATGCGGAAAAAGTCGGCAATTTCAATGTCAAATCGCTTGCTTACGACAAGAAAAAGGCGCTTCTTTACGGTGCTGCAAACGGTAAGGGAGTCTTCGTTCTTTCGGTGAACGGCTTTTTCGAGTGGTTCTCTCCTGAAAATTCGCGTCTCGGAACAAAAAATGTCAACAAAGTTTTTATCGACAGTCGTGACACTGTCTGGCTCGGAACGGAAAACGGCGTCTACTTCATGAAAGACGGAAGCGAGCGTTTTGTTCAGGTTGACTACCTTGATGATTCGATATCCGCTTTTGCGGAAGGAACTGACAACATAATTTATGCAGGTGGAAAAAACTGCTTTTACACCATTGAAAACAACGAAGTTTCAATAGGGTGCGAGAATAAAGAAAAAGCACTTCCTTACGCTGATATAACAGTGCTGGAAGCAAATGATTCAGGCTGGCTTTGGATAGGAACAAAAAATGGAGGTCTTTTCCCTGACGAAAACCACTCTTTGGATCTGGGCGGGGCAATTACCGCTTCAGCCCGCGACAAGGAAGGGAATGTCTGGTTCGGAACTTCTGCCGGCGGTTTCTGCATTGCTAAAAGGAGCGCTTTCAAAGGGATGATTTTTGATGACGAGACTGTTTCAGGTATTGTCTCGGATTCAGCAGGAAATATTTTTGTAAATACGCGGAAAGGGATTTTTAAAGAAAACGATGAGTTCGGACCTTGGGAATCTGCCTGCGGAGAAACAGGATGCAGACAGGTTTTCAACCGCATATTTTTCGACAAAACCGACAATCTGTGGGTTTCGGGCGAGTCCGGGCTTTACATCATGCAGCCCGACAAGACTTTCAAGCCGGTTAAGGAGATTTACACAAGTGCGGAAGACCTTTTCCCGGTTTCAACGGACATCTTTTTCAGCGATTCTGAAGGAAATGTGTGGGTGAGCGACAACTCGCTTGCCGGTGCACTTTTCGTTTTCAGGAACGACAGGACCGTAGAAAGGTTTCTGTTGCCTGATGCCAATACCGAAATAGTCGATATAATCGAGCATGAAGGCAAACTTTTTGTTGTTACTAAATGGAGCGGCGTTTTCGGGCTTGAGGAAAACGGGACTTTGGGATCTGTGCCACTCTGGAAAAAGGACATTTTTGTCAAGCGCACTTTTGTTGATTCAAAGCAGCGCATATGGGTAGTTACATTGTCGAACGAGATTTTTGTCGATATCGAGAATGACGCTATAGCTTTCCATGTGCCGGGAATCAGCGGCGAAGCGGCTATTCATTCGGTTTTTGAGGATAAAAACGGAAACTTCTGGCTGATGACCAATGTCGGTGTAGCATCAATAAATGGCAAAGATGCAGACTGCTTCCTTGACGGCGGCTGTTCCAGTGTTCCGGCTGTTGTTTATGGCAAAAAGAACGGCATGGCATCGTGGGAATGTGCTGAAGGAAGAACTTCGGATTCCGCGCTTTTTGGCAGCAAACTTTATGTTCCGATGATGAAAGGTATTGCCGTTTTTGACACGAACTTTAAGGAAAAAGACGATTTTGTTCCCGAAATTGTAATAGAAAACATTTTTTCTCCTGATGAAGGCGGCAGAAATTATTCCTTAGACGGTATAGAAAAAATGTCTCTTCCGCAAACGGTGGAAAATCTCTCTATTTCATATTCTGCGCCTTTGTTTTCAGGGGCTGGCGAGTTGTTTTTTGACTATTCTTTCGATAAAGAACAGGTAAACAGAACAAGCAAAAGAACGGTCAATCTATCGAATATTCATGGCGGTTCTCACGAATTTTCAGTCCGTGCATACCGTTCCGGCAATCCTTCTAAATTCACTGAAAAGAAGTTCGTTTTTGAGGTAGACACAGAATGGCATGAGAAAAAATGGCTTGTTGTGACGGCTCCTTTTATTCTAGTCGCCTTTATTGTTTTTATGATTTTCCTGAACAGACGGCTTAAAAAGATAAGAGAATACGATATCAAGCGTCTGATAGACGAAAAGACGGCTGAACTCCAGATTAAAAACAACGCTCTTAAGGAAGCGGTAATGAAGGACCCGCTGACAGGGCTTATGAACAGACGCTATATGTTCGATGTAGAAGAGCGCAAAATCAGGCGTTTTATCGAATCGCGCGACCGAAAAATGCATCTTCTCGACAACCGCAACATCATACAGGAAAAGAACGACAATGTATACGGTGTCATAATGATGGATATCGACCATTTCAAGCGTGTTAACGATCTTTACGGGCATGATGTGGGTGATATGGTTCTGAAAGGTGTTGCTGAAGTCATGCAGGAATCTGTCCGTGCCGATGATATTCTTATCCGCTGGGGCGGCGAGGAGTTTCTTATCGTGCTGAAAAATATTCCGCTTGAAAAGATGTTTGAAGTTGCAAAAAAAATAAGAAAAGCAATAGAGAAGCATCCGTTTACGACGCAAGGCGGCTCAACTGTTTGGATAACGGTGTCGATGGGAATCGTTGCACTTCCGTTTTTTGTCAGTGAACCTAAACTTGTAACTTTTGAAAACGTCATAACGCTGGCCGATACGGCTCTTTACCATTCGAAGAAAAACGGGCGTGATATGGCTACTTTTGTCGTTCCAGGTCAGAATATACCCGCAACACAGGAGGATGTCGGCAATATGCTCAGCAGCAGTGAATTTGCCGCTGTGAACAGTTTTTACACCTTTGAAAAGATTGAACCGGATAACTTTTCAGAGTTTGAAATGTAATTGTATCGATTTTGGAGAATATTATGAAGAGAGTGCTCGGAATATGTTTGTTTTTTCTGATCCTTGCATCTTTTTCCGCGGCGAGTGCGGTTGACTTCCATCCGAACGAAGCTTACAGCCGCTTTAAAAGGGGAATGAGTCTCGGAGGTGCGCTGTTTCCGACATATCAGGGTGAATCTTTGCTTCTGGAACTTGATTTGTACGGCTCTTTCGAGTTTTCGATGCTCGGTTTCGGTGTAGGTCTTCCGGTCAGATTTATTCTGAAAAATGATGACGACATTCCGACAACTGCTGCAATTTTCCCGAAGGAAGACTGGGACGATGCAAGAGATTGGGTTTCGATTTTAAACTATTTTCACTACGGTCATTCCGGCGATATGTTCTATTTCTATTTTGGAGAACAGAGAAACCGTTATGTCGGCAACGGTTCGATTGTCGGGGCTTACTACGGCGATCTCAGGCTTTACCATCCGCAGCGCGGAGTCAACCTCGAAATCAATACCGATTACGCGGGACTCGATTTTTTCATGGACGATGTTACGCCGCCGAATGTCATCGGAGGGCGCGTCTATATCAAGCCGATAAGTTTTCTGAAGGAAAGTTACGGCAACAACCTTGAAATAGGCGCATCTTATTTCGCAGATGTTTTTGCACCTGATCAGATTACGGGAAAGAGCGATAACGAATACGGACGTGAAATCACCGATTCCAACTTCCAGATTTTCGGTTTTGACCTCTCTTTCCGGGTTTTGGCGATGAAGTATTACCAGCTCGCTCTTTACACCGACATGAACAAAATCGTTGACGCAGGTTTCGGTATGCATTTCGGTGCGAAACACAAGCTCATGTTTCCTGGCAGTACCGACATGCAGATTTTGAGCCGCTGGGAGGTCAGGGCGATGGAACCCGACTACATTCCTTCGTATTTCAACACGTTCTATGATATTGAAAGGGAGTATTACAGAGGCCAGAGTGAATCGATTTCCAGTACCCCCACAACAAAGTCACGCTATCTTATGAGTTATGCCGGAAGAGGGAAGGACTGGACTGCCGGATACTATCTTGATCTCGTTTTCGATATAACCGGAACTTTTTCGATAGGCGGTTCGTTTGAGCATAATAAACTCTATAACCATGAAGCGAAAAAGTACGATAATTATCAAATAAACGTATTCTCTGATATGTTTTTCTTCGATTCTCTGGCTATAGATTTTATGATGACTTTCCAATCGTTGGGAGAAGATGGAAAATGGCTTAAAAACAGGCCTTACTACAGTGGTGCCATAACATACTATCTCAACAAATATTTCAGTTTCGGAGCAAGGGCTGCTTCAAAATGGTATCTTGTCGAAGCAAGAGACTATGCAGGTTCATACAGCTACTACAACTGCTTTTCGATAGGCGCTTTTGCCGGAGTCAGGTTCTAACTGATGAAATTCCGCGTTTTCCTTCTTCTATTCTTTTCATTTTTTATTGTTTTTGCGCAGACTTCCCTGAGCGATGCCGACAGAGAGTCTTTGGATCAGCTTATTATGGATCTTACAAATGCTGCGAAAGGCGAGAAAAAGCTCAACGATATCAAAGTCTGGCCTGGAAACAGTTCGATAAGGGTCGTTGTCTATCCGAGTGAAAAGGTTTCATACAAGTATAATCTGCTTAAAGACGGCGATACAAACAGAATATATATCGACCTCATCGGTGTTGATGCTTCAGGTTTTCGCCTTCCCGATATGAAGTATGACTCGTTCTTGAAAAAAATAAGGCTCGGTAAACGTGAAAACGGTATCAGGATAGTTATTGAAACTGGTAAGGTCGAAAGTTACAACGTGGTAGAAATGGAGGAGCCATGGAGAATAGTAATCGACTACTACGGTGAGAAAATTCCTGAAAAAATCGCTGAGAAGACTCCGGAGCAAACTTCCGAAAAGTCTGCTGTCAAAAAAGCCGGATCCAAAGAAAAACAGGAGATAAAAAAGAGTGAAACTCAGACAAAAAAAGCTGAGAAAACGGCCGCAAAAACTGAAATTAAGGCAAAAAAGAAAAAAATAATCGTAATAGATCCAGGTCACGGAGGCAAGGACCCAGGGGCTATTTCAGGCAAACTTTACGAAAAGGACGTAGTTTTCAAGCTTGCCAAAAAGATAGAAAAACTTTCGAAAAATTATGAAGGGATTGAGGTCAAACTTACTAGAAACAAAGATATCTTCCTTCCTTTGGAAGAGCGCGCGGCTATAGCAAACGCTATGAACGGAGATCTTTTTATCTCGCTCCACGCGAACTCTTTCAAAGACAGGAATGTAGGAGGAATGGAGATATATCACCTCGATAATACGCGGGACGAATATGCCGACAAACTTGCAAGAGTCGAGAACAAAATTTCTGAAAACGTCACTCTTCTCGATACGATTCTGGTTGACATGACAATGAGTTACTATGTCGGTGACAGTCTTAAATACTCTTCTGAAATAGGGCAGGGGTTGAAGAAAAATCTCAAGAAATACGGAGTAAAAATCAGGGGTTACAACAAAGGTGCACTTTTTTACGTTCTTGTCGGTGCCAGAATGCCGTCCCTTCTTTTCGAAATAGGTTACATAACGAATAAAACAGAAAAGGATTTGCTTCAAAAGGATGAATACCTTGAGTCTATAGCAAAATCTCTGCTTGATTCGATTGCTGCTTCGAAGGTAAAATAATGTCGGTAAAGCTTAATATCATTAAAATTGCCGCTATAGCGCTGCTCTCTTTGATACTCATCATGATTCTTCCTTTTTTCGGATACATTGAAATGCCGTTGAGGGAAATTTTTGGTGAAAGCGCGGCTTCGAATATATTCTGGAACATAAGAGTTCCGAGAACTTTAGGCGCTTTTGTCTGCGGCGCGACTCTGGCACTTTGCGGAATGGTGTTTCAGTCGATGTTCAAGAACGATCTTGCGACACCATATACTCTTGGAGTGAGCAGCGGTGCGGCTTTGGGTGCAGTAACGGCGATAAAGCTTTTTTCAGGGTTTGCATTTGCTCTTCCGATTACTCAGTTTTTCAGTTTTGCATGTGCCTTCCTGACTGTTGTTTTCATTTATTCGGCAGGCCGTATGAAAAAGAGGTTCGATACCGGATTTCTTCTTCTCGCCGGAATCGCGGTTAACTTTATATGCAGCGGGCTTATACTTTTTATCCAGTATATCGCAAGCGGAAGCGAAAGCGCGATGATGATTCACTGGATGATGGGAAGTCTTGATTTTACAGGCTTTTCTACAGTCTTGAAAATTATTCCGGCTTTTGTTGTAATGATATTTGTTTCGCTCTTTTTTCACAGGGAACTAGATCTAATGCGGATAGATTCCGATATCGCGACAACACGCGGCGTGAACATGAATGTAGTCGGCAACATTCTTCTTTTTACTGTTTCTTTAGCTGTCGCAGTCGTGGTTTCTCAAGTCGGACCTATAGGTTTTATCGGCATGATGGCTCCTCATATCGCCGGAAGACTTACTGGAAGAAAGCACGCGCCTTTAACGTTTGCTTCACTTCTTACCGGAGGATGCATACTTATGCTTTCGGACGCAGTTTCGAGAACAGTGATAGCCCCGTCGGAAATTCCTGCCGGAGTTGTAACTTCTCTTGTCGGAGGTCCCTTTTTTCTTATTATCCTGATAAAATCGAAGTAGTCCGCTGAAATCCGGAACGCATATAACATCAGAAATTTTTTCATAATTTGTACACTTTTCGCTAAGGCTGTATTGACAAATTGTCAAATTGCCGAATTGACATTCTTTTTGCATTTGTAACTTGTTGAATTTACTGGATAAATTTTGTGGCACTCGAGTTGCTTAATTTATAGGTTTTAGTTTTTTTACGTTTTTTTCAGGAGGTTTTTATGTTGAAGAATTTTTTTAAGGCTTTGATCAAAGCAAACGCGAAAGAGGCGCCGAAAGGCTTTTCGCTTCTCGAAATCATGGTAACAATCACGATTATGACGATGATCATGGGTGCAGTAGGAGTCGGTGTTATGGGGTATCTCGATAAATCGAAGATAAAACAGGCGAAAATTGACATCGGTACGATTTCAAACGCTCTGGACCTTTATAAAACCGAGTTCGGACGTTATCCTGACAGCGACGACGGTCTTTCGAGACTTGTAGAAGAGAAAATTCTCAAAGAGAAGAAGGTTCCTCAAGACCCGTGGGGCAACGAATATGTGTATATTTACCCTGGAAGCAACAACGAAGACAGCTTTGACCTTTACTCCTTCGGTCCTGACGGCAAAGAAGGCGGAAACGACGATATAACCAACTGGGAAGACGACTAGTTATGAAAAAATCTGGATTTTCCATGGTCGAAATGCTTGCCGTAGCTGCGATAGCCATAGTTATCGCCGGTTTTTCCGTTGCAGGTGTGAACCGCTTCGGACGTTATCAGGCAAGTGCCGAAATGGGCGGTTTCAACTCATTCCTGCGTTACAGCTTTATGCAGGCGGTGCGCAACAAAGAGTATGTCCGTCTTGTCATCGATATGGAAAACGGTAGTTATTGGACTGAAAAAAGCGAAACGCCGTTCTATCTTTTTACGGGTGAAGCGGCTGCTGCAAAGGAAGAGGAAAACGAAAAACTTATCGAAAGGATGGAAAACGGCAAGGGAAGCGATCCTTTTGCCGGAAAGGGTTCCGCGCTTGGTGCCGACAACCTTCTCGAGAAGGCGAGACTCCTTTCTTCGCAGGAAGATCTGGAAAATTCGGATTATTACAACTACGAAAATTTTATCCCCGACAGACGTTCTTTAAAAGAGATTCTGAAACCCGCATTTACGAAAAATTCAAATGAGAAAAAGTTTGCAAAAGGACTTGTTGTTACAGGCTTTTTTGCATATCACACGCCTGAAATTGTAAAGCGGGGCGACTTTCTCGATTCCGATAATAAAGGAAAGGAGCCGAAAGTTTTCATTTACATTTTTCCTGAAGGGAGAATCGAACCTTTCTATCTTTCAATAGGTGAAGAGACTGAAGACGGGGAAGAAAGTTATGTTTATATTACTTCCGATATGTTTCTCAACATAAAGATTGAATCAGGAAGCTTCGAGGACGAGATTGAAGATATGAGAGATCTGCTGAAAGATCAGGACGCGGAGGGAAAATCGTGATGAGATTCTTCGCTTCGCGCAGTTTTGATTCCCCCGTCATGTTGAACGAATGTGAAACATCCCAGGGATTCTTCGCTTCGCTCAGAATGACGGTTTGTTCTAGAGGTTTTTCACTTATCGAGGTTCTTGCGGCGGTAACTATCCTTTCCGGTGTTCTTTTTGCTGCTTCGCGAATAATTTCAGCAAGTTATATCTATGCTTCGAAGATACACAACATATATCTCGGAACAGAACTCTGCCGTCTTAAACTCCACGATGTTGAAGAAATAATAAGGGAAGACGGTCTTCCTGATGACGAAACTGAGGAAGAGGGTGATTTTGAAGATAGGGAATATGAAGGTTTTCGCTGGAAATATTCAGTAAAGCGCGTTTTTATCCCGCTTCCGGACTTTTCAACGAGCGCAGACGACGGATCGTACCTCGACCAAAGTGCTTCAATGCTTTCTCTTGCAAAGGGAAACATTGAGGATTTCTTTAAGGAAAGAATTCGCAAGCTTACGGTTTCGGTTTTCTGGGGTGAAGGTGTGAAAGAATCGGAAAAAGTTGTTTTTACTGTATTTCTGACAACTGACGGTACAGTAAAAACATTCCAGCAGTATACCGGCGGCAACAACGGAAACAAAGGAAAGGGCGGCAAAGGTAACAAAAACGGCGGTGCTCCTAGAAACAGATTTGAAGGTCTCAATAAAGGTGGAAATTCTGCTCCTAACAACATAATGAAAGGCGGCAGCGCACCAAAAGGAAAATGATGAAAAAAGGTTTTACTCTCATAGAAGTTCTGCTTGCAATGAGCATAACCGTGATACTCGTGGCATCTGTTTATTTCTCGTTTTCCAACCTTTTGAACGGCAGAGCCAAGATAAAGGCTGTAACGGAGAGGGAGCGCGGCATATATTTCACTCTTGAACTTATCCGCAGTGATTTGAAAAACGCTTATCTTACGGTAAATAAAGGTGCGCCGGAAGAGACGCACAAAACGATATTCAAAAGCGAGGACGATGACCCTGTGAGCCATCTCACTTTCGCAACCATAAACCATGTTAAAATGGCAGCAGGATTCAAACAGTGCGATCAGACTGAAATCGAGTACTACGGAGAAAATGTTGAAGGAGAAAACGTTCTCTTCCGCAGAGAAAGCCTCTGGGTTGACGAAGATCCGGAAAGGGGAGGCAATGTTTATCCGGTTTTCAAAGGTTTCAAAAGCATAAAGTTCGAATACTGGCACACGACTACCAAGGAATGGGTTGACCATTGGAATACTGAAAGTATCGACAACGTCAACTCGCTTCCGCCGAAAGTAAAGATAACGATGATTGCCGAAGAGGGTGAATTCGGCAAAGAAGATTACAAGATAGAAACTGTAGTAAACCTTAAGATGACTAAACCATTTAGTTTTTAAGATGTTAAAATTGTTGGACAAAATAAAGTCAAATCTGCGTGCTGAAACAAACGCGGAAAGAGATCCGAAAGGGAAAAAGCGCGGGTTTGCCCTTGTTCTTGTCCTTGTCATGATAGCTGTAATGCTGCCGATAGTAAGCGATATGAACTACGAAGCAAAGACTGAATTTGATCTTGCTATGAACTACAAACACAAGGCTGAGGCTCAGGCATTGGCTTCAAGTGCAGTAAATTTTGCGGTAATAATTTTCGATCTTCAGAAGCAGGTTGAAAGCCTTTTAAAACAGTTCAACATGTCCAATCAGATAGAAATCTGGGATATAATTCCGATGGATACGGCAGTTCTGCGTACATTTACCAATGCAGGACCTTTCGTTGATATCGAGGATGTTGTCTCTTCAAGCGATGTCGAAAATCCGAAAGGTTCCGCAACAAACGATGAAGAAGGTGAAAATACTTATGCCGAAACAGGTGATCCGATATTCCAGTTCCCGGGAGACTTCAAGGTTGAATTCAAGGGCGAGGATACGAAAATCAATCTTAATCAGCTGGCTTACGGCACGAAAGGCGCGATTATAAAAATGCTCGAAGCTTTGATAGAACCTGAGTTCTACGATTTTATTTTTCTTGAAAACACTTCGAGGGCTGAATATGTCGACCGAGAGGAACTTATTCAGAATATTGTCGACTGGGTCGATATGGGCGATGACAAATATACCGACGGAGCGAAGTATATTACAGGCGGCGACGAACAGTCGAACTATGACGATTTTGATCCTGAGTATAAAGTCAAAAACTCCAAATTCGATACTGTTCAGGAACTAATGATGGTTTACGGTGTAGATGATCTTGTTTTCAAGATTCTTGAGCCGCACATCACGATATATTCTACGGGTAAAGTCAACGTGAACAAGGCAAATCACGATATGCTTGAAGGTTTGATCAGGGCTTATGCGGTAGACAAGGCCTTGACGGTATTCTACAACGAAGACGCGATGCGCGAACTTTTGGGAAAAATTCTTGCCAAAAGGGCGCAGTACGGTTTTACGAAACTTGACGATTTTATTCAGGCTTGTGCCGACGAAGGGGTTTCTCTCGACAAATCTATATCCGAAATCGCCGATACGACAGGAAGTGTCTACCGTATCAAGGCTATCGGCATAAAGGAAGGAGTCGAAAGCTGGGTCGAGATGATTGTAGACCGTGAGGGGAATATTTACTATTACAGGGAAGGATAATTTAATATCAAGTTGAGGTAAAAAATGAAATTTGCTTCATGCAGAGCGGCAAACGGCGGATTCCTGATAGATACTTTTTCGAAGGAATACAACAAAACAACCTTCGAAAAGAGCAAATTCGCCAGCAAGGAAGAGGCCGCAGAGCTTTTTAAAAGCTTTGATTACATAGATTTTGTCTGCTCAGGCAGGGAAATGCTATACTATGCAAGAAACTATCCGCCGGTAAAACATTCCTATCTCAAGAAGATTGTTGCACAGGATATTGAGTCGGAGACTCCGTTCAAAGAAGACGATATGATGATTGAGGTCAAGAATTTCCAGAAAGGAAGCGGTGACATGAATGTTTTCGCGGTAGGTAAGGATGTCATCCGTAAAGCTTTGCTTGATTTTGACGATTCGGCAAGAGAAAAAGTTAGAAGTATAGTTCCAGAGGAAGTTCTTTTCTTCAAATCAGACTCTCCTCTGAAAAAGGCGATATTCGTGAACGAAGAATATGTTATTATGGTTTTTCCCGACGGTCAGATTGTAAGAAACGGCGGTCTGAATGAACTCAGAAGCGATATGCTTTCGATTTTCGGCGGCGATGATCCCCAGGCGGAACTTGATTCATGGCTCAGTGTTGCCGGTGATCTCAGCGAACCAGGTGAACTCAGCGATATCGAAGTGAGAATCCGCAAGACAATAATTTCATTTTTTGAGAAAATATTCGGTTTTTTTGCTCCTTTTGCCGGAGATTCAGGAGAAACGGCAGTTTTTATCGGAGGTATTCTTCCTGAAGGAGCTGAAAAGATAGTGCGGGATATGGATTCTTCTGTTTTTTCAGATTCGAAATTTATAGTTTATGATTTTGTGACACAGCTTGAAATGGTTTCAGAATCGGTGGACAACGACAGTACTGTTAACTTTGCGACAGGTGATTTTGCTTACAAAGGCGGGTTCGCGTTTCTTAAAAAACGGGCAATAATCGCACTTGTTCTTTATGTCGCTGCAATACTTATGCTTGTTGTCGGTATGGAAATGAGGATTAAGTATCTGGACGAAAGAATTAATTCCGGCGAAGAGAGAACGAAACAGCTGATGAAAGAAGTTATAGGCAAGGAGATGCCTTCGCTTCGTCAAGCCTTGTCAATAATGGACAAGTCGATAAAAGGCGAAGCGAGTATGGCCGATAAAAAGGCGGTCTATCCTTACAGTGCGCTCTACATCATGGAAATAATTTTCCCGTATTTCACGTTTGAAAACAGTACAATAGAAGTCTCTGAAATATCGATAAAGGAGGAGGGCAAAATCAGGGTTGTCGGGACAAGCAGCAGTCTTGACGACATCAACAAATTTACCGATCTTTTAGAACAGGACCCTTTGATTGACGAGATAAACAGAGGACAGATAAACACAAGGGGAGACAAAAGTTCATTTAATATTTCCTTTAACTATGCCGGACCTAAAAAAGAGGATCAAAAAGCTAAGAAGGGCAGAAAAAAAGGAAAGGAAGCCGGCGAATAGGAGGTTATTATGAAAGAAAAACTGATAGAAGCAATAAGCAATTTCAGCGAACGTGAACGTACTATCCTCGTGGCTTTTCTTACTTTTGTAATGATTTTCATTTTTGTTGCGGTTTGGTTCTTCATGAGTTCTGCGATAGATGACAGAAAGGATACGATTGTTGAGCAGGAAAAAATGATTCAGGAAATGGTTTCCAAGAAGGAACTATTCAAAAAGGCACAGACGGAAGCTTCTAAAATGCAGGACAGTATTGATTCGAGCAACGTAAACCTTAATTCGGACATTTCTGCGGTCAAGGAAAGTGTCGGTATTCAGATAAGTTCAATAAAGGAGATAAAACCTCGTAAAAAAGGGGACATTAATATCGAAAGAATAGAGCTGAACCTTCGCGAAGTTCCGCTTGACCAGACCTTAACCTTCCTTTACGGGCTTGAAAACAAAGGACGTTACGTTTTTGTCGATTCGATAACGATAAAAAAGCGTTTCAACAAACAGAATTACGATGTCTCGCTTGTTGTCGCAGCTATGAAAAAGGAGAGCGAAAATGGTGAGTAAATTTTCTGAAATACTTAACAAAATCAAAAACTTGCCTATTCCGGGCAAAGTTCAGGCGCTTTTAAAGGGCGTTTTTTTCGTAAATGCCGCCTTTTTTATAGGACTCTGGCTCGGAATAAAAATATTCTTTCCCGACGATTTTGTTCTTTCCAAAATCAACGAGCAGCTTTTTGTAAAGGATCTTGCCATGCTGGCCGAAGATGTAAATGTATCGCTGTTCGGAAATATTTCTTTTGAAGACGGCTCTTTACTCCAAAAAGGGAATAAAGTGATTACGTTTGCAACATTTTCTTTTTCGCCTTCATTGTTTGCAACATTGGGAGGGCACCCTGCCGGAGACATTCATGCCGAAGACATAAACTCGCAGGGAGGCGGACTCGACGCATCATTCGATACAAGTGAAAACCCGTGCTATTCGCTTGACGCTTCTGAAGTTCCTCTTTCTGTTCTTAAGCCGTTTCTTGCCGAAGTGGTCTTGACAGGCGCGGTGAGTGGCGGCGGAAATTTGTGTGATAAAGGGGGAAAATACAGCGGAAAAATAGAATTAAGCGGTTCAGATGTCGTTCTTAGAGGTAAAATCCCGACTCCGATGGGAGATTTTGATGTCGGAAAGATAATCCTCGGGGAGTTGGAGCTTTTGGCAGATGTAACTGACAACAAAGCTGAAATTAAAAAATTGTCCATTAAAGGTATTCTGGAAATTGAAGCTACAGGAAAAATAAATTTGAATATAAGGAACTTCCCGTCATCGAGGCTCGACCTCGAAGTTTCGGCAAAAGTTCCCGATATGACCAAAATTTCGGAAAACGTTGCTCTTAACCTGCTTTTAAGCCAGCTTTCAACTTATAAAGGAGAGCAGGAAAACAGTTATGCCTTTAGTCTCAAAGGTTTCCTGAACAAGCCGCAGATGAGCAAAGTACAGCAGAAGAGGGAGCCGGCAGAAGAAAGGAATAATAATAGCAGACAGCGTAAGAAACCTTCATCAATGCCGCAGCGTCTGCCTGCATCAGAGAGATTTCCTCAGCGGGAAAGGCTTAATGGTGCCCCGCCGCTTCCTGCAAATAAAGAAGAAGCTAAAACAGATGGTCAGAATGATGAGTTGAGGAAAAAGGAAGACGAGCTCAAGCGCAAAGAGGAAGAGCTTAGAAGAAAAGAGGAAGCTGCGAAAGAGCAGGAAGAAAAGATGCGCGAAGAGCGCGAACAGCGTGAACAGCGGGAAAGAGAGGAAAGGGAGCGCAGAGAAGAAGAAGAAAAGACACGGCAGGAGGAGGCGGCCAGACTCAAAGAGGCTCAGGAGGCGGCAATGAACGAAATCCGAAGAGCCCGAGAAGAGATAGAAGCTGTCAAAAAGGCCCGTGAAAGTCAGGAAGACGAGGGCGATGCCGAACCGCCAAAACCTGCGGCTGAAGAAAAAGACGGTGAAGAAGAGTAAATATTTAAAGGAGGAACAAATGAAAAAATTGATGATGCTGATGATTGTTTTTTCGATGTTTATGACTGTCGCGTGCAGCCCTAAAATGATCAAGGGGACGAATATCGAGGAAACACCCGATTCTAAGGAGATTCTGACGGTTTTCGGTTATTACATTAAAGGTTTCAAGGAACAAAACCCCGAGATTTTTCTTGAGTATATCTCGAAAGATTACTACGACACGAACGGAACTGACGAAGCTGTTGACGATATCGATTACGACAAACTTGTAGAAATTCTTAATTCTGATGCTTACCACAGTCTTGAAAAGGTCAGCATTACCTGCATAATCAAGGATCTTTTTTTCAATGAAGCTGAAGACAGGGCGGAATTGATTTATTTCTATGAGGTGCGCTTCAAGATGAAAAGTTCGGTTCCGACGACAGAGGAAAACGCCTTCATTCAGCCTGACGGCATGACAAACCATAAAGTTTCTGAAAACAACAAGATGAAATTCGTCAAAGAAGACGGAAAGTGGAAAATTGTCAGCGGAATTTAAATAAAAACTTTATCTCTGAATATTATTCCTAATATCAAAACAAGCGAAAAAGCCGAAAAAACAAACGGGAAAAAACGTCCTCCGGGCAGATTTGTTTCTTTCTGCAGAAAAATCAGAGAAAAGAGAGTCGTTGTACAGGTTAGTGCAAGCAGTATTGCATCAGCACTATTCAGTGATTTCTCCAAAAAGTCGAACATGGTAGGCGGAATTAAGATTCCTGGAAGTAAAGCCATTCCCAAAGGTTTGAAATCGCGTTTTACAAGAGTTTTGATTTCAGGAAAAAAGCATATTGAAAATGCCAGAATCACGGCTGTGAAATAGACTAAAGAAAGCAGAATGTGGTTTTTGAAAACCGTATTAAGCGGAAAGTATGCTTTTGTTCGCGGCGCGACCCCGAAAAACTGAAATCCGGCCAGAAACATGCTGCCGTAGAAACCGACAAGTATGTTAAGAACTGTTCTTAAAACGCTGCGTGAAACGATGTAGCTCAAAACTGCAAAAATAACGAGGAGAGCGAGCATTTCAAAGAAAAACTGGCTGTTTTTTTCGCTGAATTTGTAGAGCGTTAAAATGTCAAGAAGCGCTTTTGAAAAGTCGCCGCGTATATACTGGAGTCTAAGGTTTGCGCCTGTAATCCACGCATGGAGAAGCGGAACGTATATCACCGGGCTGAGAAGGGCTAAATAAGGGATTTTTTCGGGTTTCAAGCCTAAAATATAGCGGGCGCAGAGAGCGAAATAAAAGAAGACGAAAGTAAACCACGCGCAGTGATGCGTTGCCACAAAATAAGAAAAAAACGGCTTTTTTGCAAATACTGCCGTTTCAAGGTAAACTCTTGAAAATATTACAAGAAACAAAAAAACAAAAAGTGAAATCTCTATGATTTTCCGAGTTTTTTCGTTTTTCATTTTTTTAAAGTTCGACAGTTGTTTCCTGAAGAAGAAGAGAAACGTTGTTCATTGCCGGAATCTCTTTTTTAAGCTCGTTAACAAGCTCTTCCGAAGTCGATTTCGGCTTCATTTTGATGTGGTATGCATATTCAAGCCTTTCTCCAACAGCGATTTCCTTTAAAGTGATGAGGGCGAAGACTTTACAGTGTTTTTTCAGAATTTCAGCCATTTTCTGAATGTCAAGTTCGTCAGTGCCGATGTTGAATCGTAAAATTCCGTCGAAGTATGAGACTTTGCTTAACTGCGAGAGATAGAGGATAAACGCTGCGATATTGAAAAGGAGAATGCCGATAAAAGCCATGAAGTAAGCGCCGACTCCGCAGGCGATTCCGCTCGAAAGTGCAGCAAACATGAAGACGATATCTCGCGGATCCTTGAGGTTTGTTCTGAAGCGGATTATGGAAAGCGCGCCAAGGGTTCCGATTCCGATTGCGACGCTGTCTCCGATTGCGTGAATAACCATCGACGTGATTATCGAGCAGAGCATGATGGCCTGCACGAAGTTTCGGGAGTAGGAAAGTCCGCGGAAAGTCTTGATGTAGGTTAGACCTATTGAAACTGAGAGAATGAAGGCCAGAGCCGCCGAAAAAATCACGCTCAGCGACGAAAGCGAAGATGAGGAAAGGTTGTTTGTCAGAAAATCACTCATATATTTCTCCTTGGTCAAAAACATTGAACCATACATTGTCGGGATGATTGTTTCTTAAAACACGCATCATGCCGTATCTGAACTTCGAGAAAGCAACGCGTTTGAGGTCAAAAGTCTTGACAAGATCGACCATCCAGAGAGGAAGGTGCGAAACCTGCCCTTTGAGTTCGAGTATGCAGTGGGCATTGTGCTTGAAAATCGTTGTTGTGTCGTAGCTTTCCATTTTTTGCTGGTCGGGGCAGACGTTGAAAGTATGTTCTTCCGCGCATTGAAGATTCGCATCGAAGGTAACTCTTGCGTATTCATCCGTTTCGCTTATCCATGCCATTCTGTCGTACTGCGTGATGATCTGCGGTTCGGCGTTGTATGAAAGGGCTAATGACTGAAAAAAATCCATGTTCTGTGCATCTGTTCCCGAAAAATCGAGTTCAGCTGAAGCACGCGGCGAATAGAAAAGTTTCTCGATTTCGTCCGATTTTACTTTGGCTCTGAGTTTCTGCCTGTTCTCGCCCAATTTGCACTTGATCTCCCAGAAGTAGGGCGGCTTCGGATCCTCGCCGTAAGAGCGGATCCGCATGTTGAAACGCCGCTCTTTTCTTTCCAGCCTGTTGTTCAGGAAAGTGTGAAAAGGGGAGTCGAAGTAGAGGTTGTTTATCCGGTAGTATCCGGTCGGCGACATTTCGGAATATTTATCGAGAAAGCAGTAGGCTTTAACGAAGTCCGAAATAGGTTCTATCATCGAGCTCGGAATGTGGTATTTAAACTCAAACCGCTGAAGGACTGAAGGTATGTCGGCTTGAATGTGTGCAGTCATTATTTGTTTTTCCCGCTGAGAAAGTTGCTGTTTCCGTCTTCGTAAAGTCCTAGAAGGTACGCGAGAGTGATGTATTTCTCGTAGATTTTGAGTTCCAGTTCAGCAAGTTTCAGATCTTTTTTCAGGATTTTCTCTTTCAGTTTAATGACCATCATCGGGTTTAAGCCCTCTATTGACGAATATTTGGCAAAAATGTTGCTTTTTTCCCCTTCCTCTTTTCTTTTGGATAGTATTTTGTATTGTTTTATCTCTCGTTTCAGCATCAGAAGAGCAGTCCTGATCTCTGCTTCCCTTAAGCGTTTCTGAATATTGAAATCAGAATCAAGCTCCAAAGATTTCAGTTTCTTTTTAACCAGCGAAGACTGGTTGTTTTTAAATCCCGGAATCGAAATTGCGAAACCTATCGAAAATCCGCGTGACGGCTTGTCGCTGCGATGGTCTGTGTCGTATTCGAGAGATATGTATTTCAGCCAGTCGCGCTCTTTCGCCTCTTCGAGAGCTATTTCGTTTTGCGCCACTATCGAACGCAATGCATGGTAATCGCTTTCGGCTTTAGATGCGCCGTGTATTTCTGTCAGGGATTCCGCAAATTTTTCGATATCATCGACCGAAACAATATTTTCTCTCTCGAAAACCGGGGTTTTATCATTGCCCATATCGCTTTTTATCAAGGTTTCAATCGATTCGACAGTCGATTCAAGCTCAATCTGACGCATTTCAATTTCGGTTATTTTGTCGTCGATATCCATTTTGTCGATTTCGGTGGTTTCTCCTGTGATTTCACCCATTTTCGTGGTTACAGCGAGTTTGTCGTAAAGAAGTTCGCGCATTGAAGCAACAATTTTCAGCTCTTTCTTGTGCTGAATGTAAGTCACGATTGCGCTGTATCTTTCAAACAGAATGTCTGAGCGGGCCGACGCATATTCAAGTTTGTGAAGGTTCTGCATATTTTTTATGAATTCGCGCGAAGATTTTGTCTCACCGAACCCTTTGAAATAGAGCCTGAGAGCATATTTCTGTTCCATAATGTCGAAGTTCCCGGTTTCGCTTCGGAATTCAAGCCCTTTTATACCAGGTGTGTCATTTGAATTTTCAATTGAATCTGTCATCGCCTTTTTTGATGTCAGGCGCGGATCATCTTTCGCTGCTTCGATGTACTCTGCAATAGTCAGATCTTCGCAAAAAAGGATAAAAGAGGCGAAAAGTATGAAAAAAACAGAGAAAAACTTTTTCATATTCTGCCCAGATTCATGAATTTTGAATTTTCCTGCTGCCCGAGGTCAAAAAATATGAAGAAGTTTCCGTCGTCATCAATTGCGATTCCTTCCGGTTTCAGTTCCGGGAACTCTTTTACAAGTTCGCTTTTCCCGTTTTCGAAGCGGTAGAATCCACCACATTTTTCGCTGTTGCACGAAGCGGTAAAGTAGAATTTATCAGGTGATAGCATGTAAATATCCGACATCCTTCTTTCATGAGGAACATCGACAAATATCGTTTTTAACTGGCTTTCGGAGATTCTTTTCTCTGCAAAAATGGTTTCATAGCCGCTTATTTCAAAAATAACGCCGCTTTCATTGAAAAGAGGATTCTTGAAGGCTATGAAAAGCGAATTTTCAAGGACGAACATTCCTTCGATGTCAATTGTTTTTTCAGCGATTCCTTTTTTGATGAAATTTGCTGCTTCCGAACCAGATTTTTCAGCAAAACCTGTGAGAATTTCGTAAAAATCCACAGCTTTTTCAAGATTTGCCATGCCGTTTGAGAAAGTAATTCTTGCGAGAATTCTTCTTTCAGGTTTGAGCTTTCCTTTTTTGGAGTAGCTGAGCGATGACATGATGAGATAAGTGTTTTCGCGTTCTTTTGCTATTGATTCTAAGTCATTGATTTTATTGAAATTATCTATGTTGATTATTTTTGTTTCGCCGTTTTTGCCGACTTCGAAAAGAAGCGGTGTTTTCTTTTCTGTGTCATCCGAAACAACGAGAAATTTTCCTGTTTCGGGAACAAAAACAGCACCCGATGCTTCGATTTTTACCTGACCGTTCCACTGTATTGACGTGCCTGGTAGAGGTCGATCTTCCCCTCGCCACGCTGGAGAGGGGGCAGGGGTGAGGTCTTGTCGTGATTTATTCAGTTTTTTTTTATCCCTTTCTTTTGCAGAAAGTTTTGACTGAGTGATTGAAAACACCCTCGCCAGATTGTCCCAGATATTGCTTCCGCAGGTTATCGAGACTTTTTCACCGAGAATAAATCCGTTGTTTTCAGGGATTTTGACAACTATTTCTCTTCCCCAGAGCGCGATGTTCGGGTTTTTTAAAAGTCTTGCCGGAAGCGGAATTATTCTGCCGCCAAGCCCTGTGACAACACCTGTTATCTGTTGCGGGGTTTGAGTGTTGGATATCGTAACTTCATCACCGATTTCTATGACCGAGAACTGCGATTCCGGGATATAACCTTTTACGAAAGAAGGTTCTTTGTTGACAATCGAAAGGATAGGGCTGTATGCCGCGATTTTCTCGCCGCCTTTGAAGAAAACCTTTTCGCCGTTTCCGTTTTTGATGAAAACACTGCCGACGATTCCTTCGAAAGGCGCGTAAACCGCCATGTCGGAATTCTGTTTTTCGAGAGATTCAAGCTCTGCTCTCAGCTTTTCAGTCTCGACATTTTCGGGAGTTTCGCTGCTTTCAAGCATCTTGCTGTACATCCGGTGGATTTCGGCGAATTCCTTTCTTCGGTCAACGATTGCCGATTCAAGCGATTCGATCTGGATTTCTATAGGATTTTTGATTGAATCCGACTTTTTGATTTTCACGCTTTTGAGCCCGTCAGAAAGCTCTTTGTTGATTTTTAGCTGATTCTCAAGAGTCTGAATCTGAGCCCTGAGTTCGCTTATTACAGCGCGTTCCTGAGCTTTGTTCTGAAGAATTTTCGACTTGATTTCCTTCTCGCTCATTCCGCGTTTCGTCTCGATCTGAAGCAGCTGGCTGCGGATTTCGGCAATGCGGATGGCAAGTTCCTGGCTTTCAAGTTCGGCAAGTTTCTGCCCTTTGTAGACAGTGTCGCCTTCCATTACCAGAATTTTCTTGATACTGACAGGAGTCTCCGAATTTATCATGGTTTCGTTTGATTCCGCGAAACCTTGAAATGTCGTTGTTTCACCGCCTGAATAGATGATTATAGCTGCAACTGCTGCAATCAGAACAGTGATAAATGTGAATAGCAGGCCTAGACCGTGAATCTTGTCGTTATACAAGGAAATACCTCAAATCAAACAGCAAAAAGCCAGAAATTATATTGGAAAACCACTGATTGTAAAGAGTTTTTTTGCTTATATACAACTAAAGAAAGCGAAAAAATTACAGCTTTCTGCAAAAAATGGTATATTGCCCCGCTTTTGCTGGAGGAAAAATGAACGGGAGAAAATGTTACATTCTTGATTTTGACGGCACTGTGACTGCGCTTGACACTCTGGTTGTTGCTTTTGACAAATACTGTATAGTTGACTGGAGAAAGCTTGAAAACGAGATGCGTGCCGGCAGAAAAGAGCGACATCAAACCTTGGTCGATGAAGTTGAGTCTATGAAGGCTGAAAAAGATGAACTTTTTGATTTTATTAAGAAAAATGTTCCAATCAGAAAAGGTTTCTTCGATTTTGTGAAAAAAGTCCGTGAAAACGGAGATGAAATTGTGATTTTAAGCGGCGGTTTTCGGAGTTTTGCCGAACTTTTCATGGGCGATACTGAAGTCGATGCTTATATCAACGATATCAGATACCTAGGTGATAAAAACTGGGAGCTTGTCCCGTGCAAAAACGCACTGTTGCCTCTTTGTGAGAAAAACTGTTCCAACTGCAAGCGCGCTGTTGTCGAAAAGTATAAAAACGAAGGTTTTGAAACTATCTATTTCGGTGACGGCGAGACCGATTTCTGCGGTTCGAGATACGCTGATAAAATCTACGCGACAGACGAACTTGCCGAAAAACTTGCGGCCGAAAACGTTGAATTTACATATTTTAAAGATTACAAAAATATTTTGTGAGGGTTACATGAGCAGAGTAATGACTGGCGACAGGCTTCGTATCTCGATTTTCGGTAGAAGAAATGCCGGAAAATCTTCTCTGATAAACGCTTTCACAGGGCAGAACGTGGCTATAGTTTCGGATGTTCCTGGAACGACGACTGACCCTGTTATGAAGGCGATTGAGCTTTTTCCGGTAGGTCCTGCAGTGCTTATCGATACCGCAGGAATTGATGATACAAATGACGCTCTTGGTCTTGAAAGGGTAAAAAAATCAATTGGTTATCTTAAAAAATCCGACATGGTGATTCTTGTTGTCGATGCATCCGGAGTTGCCGGAGAACTTGAGGATAACGTGATTTCAGAGTGCCTGAAGGAAAGAATTCCGCTTGTTCTTGTGCTGAACAAGTCTGAACTTGCGATTTCTGAAAGCGTTAAAACATGGCTTGAAGGCAAAGAATATATCTCAGTAAGTGCCTTGAACAACGAAGGAATTGATAAAATAACAAGAAAGATAACGGAACTTTCGCCGGATGAGTGGGAACCGCCGTTTCTGCGTGATCTTATCAAGCAGGGCGACATTGTTCTTATGATAACGCCTATTGATTCAAGCGCACCGAAAGGAAGAATGATTATGCCGCAAGTCCGTGCTTGGAGAGATATTCTTGACGGCGGCGGAATCGCCCTTTCATGCGAGCCTCAGAATTTGCAGAAAACACTTGATTCATTAAGCGTGAAACCTGCTCTTGCTGTAACTGATTCTCAGGTTTTTTCAAAAGTTGCGCCGATAATTCCTGAAGATATTCCGTTTACATCATTTTCCATCCTTTCAATCAGGCAGAAAGGCAATCTTGCCGAAATGGTCAGAGCTGTGAAAACGGTCGAATCTTTGAAAGCGGGCGACAAAGTGCTTATCGCTGAAAGCTGCTCGCACCACTCGCAGGATGACGACATTGCGCGTGTCAAAATCCCGAAATGGCTCAACGACAAAGTAGGCGGAGGGCTCATAATTGAAACTTCGGCAGGCCGCGATTACCCTGAAAATTTGAGCGATTACAAGCTGATAGTTCACTGCGGCGCATGCACTCTGAACAGGCGCGAAATGCTTCTCAGGCAGGCTATTCCTGCTGAAAAAGGTGTTCCCGTGACCAATTTCGGGGTTCTCATAAGCTATCTGCACGGCGTTTTTCCGCGTGCTCTCAAACCTTTTGATATCGACGGATTCTGAGGTGAAAAATGGTTACTGAAACTATGATTGTGATCGCTCTCAGGCAAAAAAACTGGGAGGCCGCGGCAGAAATGATCAAAGAATATGCCGGTGAGAAACCTGAAAGCGAGATGGCAAAAATTGCTCCGGCGTTTGAAACGGCTGAAAAATCGGTTGAGGCTGCATGGCTTCTTACAATTTTTTCGGAAATAAGATGGCGTGAAATGAACGAGGTCGATATATGAAAATAATGCTAATTGAAGGGCCTCTGCTTGACAAGATCGGCGAAAGGGAGCCTGAGATTTACGGCGGAAAGGGAACACGCGAGCAACTGATTTCGGCTTTTAACGAAAAAGCAGCCTTGCTCGGAGTTGAAACCGAATCGGTTTCCGAATACTGTGAAGGAGCTCTCGCAAAAATCATCGTAAATGCGAAATGTGACGGGATCGTGATAAATCCCGGAGCTTACACTCACACCAGCGTTCTATTGCGCGATGCGCTTCTGTGCTCTAAAATCCCGTTTGTCGAAGCGCACATATCTAATGTTTTCGAAAGAGAAGAGTTCCGCAGAAAGTCGTATTTAAGTGATATCGCCGTAAAAGTCGTTTACGGTCTCGGAACTGCGACTTATTCTGTTGCACTAGAGGGGATCGTGGCATTTCTTGAAAATAAAAATTTTGGATAATTTACAGTTTTATTGAATTTTTGAGAGCTAAGGTTCAGCCAAAACTGTTGTTTTTCCTTTTTCAATCCTGAAAAATTTTTCGGTAAACGGTATTAGAACTGAAGAAGAATCTTCTTTTTCTATTTCGGCAAGCGAGTAAGTCGGAGTAGAAGTAAAAGCAACTATTTTGCCGAATTCTTTTCCAAATTTGTCGTAGACAGTCTCTCCGATAATAAGGTCCTGCGATCTGCCGAATATTTCGTCTTCGGGAAGGGCAAACTTTTCTCCGATGAAAAATTCAGCTTCTCTGAAAGTTTTGACATCGGAGAAACGGATCATAAAACCTTTTCCGGTCTTTGTTATTGAAGCGATGTGCCACTTTGTTCTGAAGTCAAAATGGTATAAAACATCAAAATCCAATAAAAAATCACTGTCTTTAAATTCAGGTCTGAAAAGAAGAGAACCGTCTTTTTTCAGAACTTTTGAAAAAGTTCCTACGACTCTTAGAGAGGAAGTGTTGTTCAATCTTCGACTATTTCGAGAGTGCACTTTTTCTGCTCGTGTGAAGTTGCCGCGCCGAGAAGAACCCTCATTGCCTTCGCAATCCTGCCTTCTTTGCCGATAACTTTACCAAGATCTGATTTTGCGACTCTGAGTTCGAGAGTAATCGAATTTTCGCCTTCAACTTCTGTAACTGAAACCTGTTCCGGATTATCAACCAACCGTTTAGCGATCTGTTCAATGAGTTCTTTCATAAAATCCTCCTAAAAGAATAAGAAGTTATTTTCTTACTTTTTTAACGAGAGAAGCTACCGTATCGGAACTCTGAGCACCTTTCTTAATCCATTCGTCATACTTTTCGACATCAATAACGATCTCTGCCGGATTGACGCACGGATTGTAGTGTCCGAGTCTTTCAAGGTAATCACTGTCTCTTTTCTTTCTGCTGTCAAGAACAACAACACGGTAAGAAGGTTTTTTCTTGGAACCGCCTCTGGTCAGTCTGATACTAACGCTCATTAAATCCTCCTAAAAAATTATTTGCCTAAGTTGCCTAAACCCTTGAATTTTTTCATAAGTCCGCCTAAGCCGAACCTATTTATATTCTTCATCATTTTTTTCATTTCAAGGTATTGCTTCATAAACTGGTTTATATCCTGCACTTTCGTTCCGCTTCCGTTTGCTATCCTTCTGCGGCGCGAAGCGTTGAGAATTTCTGGTTTTCTGCGTTCTTCTTTTGTCATGGAAAAGATAATTGCTTCAATTTTTGAAAGCTCTTTCTCGAAGTTGACCTTTCCTTCCATCTGTTTCATTGCTTTGCCCATGCCTGGAATCATTTCAAGCATGTTTTCCATAGGACCCATATTTTTTATCATCTTCATCTGGGCAAGGAAATCTTCAAGGTCGAACTCATTTTTCCCCATTTTTTTGCGAAGACGTTCGGCCTCTTCAGCGTTGACTTTTTCTGTGACTTTTTCAACGAGAGAGAGGACATCGCCAAGACCGACTATTCTGCTTGCGATTCTTTCGGGGTGAAAAACCTCAAACTGCTCAATCTTTTCACCCATACCGACGAATTTGAGCGGAGCGCCTGTTGCAGCGTTGATTGAAAGTGCAGCGCCGCCTCTCGCATCGCCGTCCATCTTCGTGAGGACAACGCCGGTAATCGAAAGTCTTTTGTGGAACTCGGCCGCGACGTTTACCGCTTCCTGACCAGTCATAGCATCAGCTACGAAAAGTATTTCGGAAGGTTCAACCGCCTTTTTGATGTTTTCAATCTCGTCCATCATCTCTTCATCGACCTGCAGACGGCCTGCGGTATCGATGATGATGACATCTGCTACATTGTTTTTGCCGTATTCAACCGATTTTACCGCTATCTCAACAGGATTCATCCCGACTTCCGACGGATAAACATCGACATCTATTTTTGCGGCAAGAGTTTTTAGCTGATCTATTGCGGCAGGCCTGTAAACATCGGCAGGAACAAGAAGAACGCGTTTTTTCATCTTGTTTTTGAGAAGGTAAGCCAGCTTTCCGGCAGTTGTTGTTTTACCGCTTCCCTGAAGGCCGGCCATGAGGATTATTGCCGGTGGACGGACATTCAGATTGAGCGAATGATCGCCTTCACCCAGCATTGCGACAAGCTCTTCGTGGAAAATTTTGATGAACATCTGGCCCGGATTTATGCTTTTTGCAACTTCCGTTCCGAGTGCTCTTTCCTTAACCTTTTCAACGAGTTCCTTGACAACTTTGAAGTTTACGTCGGCTTCGAGCAAAGATAATTTAAGCTCTCTGATTCCCTCTTTTATGTTGTCTTCGGTAAGTTTGCCGACACCGCGCAACTTTTTAAAGGTCGCCTCAAGTTTGTCGGTGAGCTGGTCGAACATTTCTCCCTCTCAAAAAAAACCGTGCGATTATAGTGATATTCTTTTTGTAGTCAAGATTTTAGTGTTTTTCACATCAAAGAAATTAAAATTTATTTGTTCGAATAAAAGTGTATAATCCTACGGTTTTGCGGAGGAAACTGCTGTGAATTTCATCGAACGCATTGGTTCAAAAGCGACAGACACTTTCAGAAACATATCGGGATTCTTGAGTTTTAGTATGAAGTGTCTGCGCGAGTTTCTGCAAGGGTCGTTCTTCAACCGTGCGGCATATGACGTTCTTGTCATGCAGATATTTTTCACGGCCTATCAGCTTTTTGCGTTTTTCGCCGTGCTGAGTGCGGTTTTCGGCAGCATATTCATCGGAATAATCTTCCAGACTGTCAAAAGTTTGGGACTTGTCCAGTATCTGGGCGACATCATCATGGGTATCGTCGTTCTTGAACTTTCGCCGCTTATTACGGTTGTTCTTCTTGCCCTGCGCAGTTCGTCGGCGGTAAACTCCGAAATTGCCGTCATGAAGGTAAACCGTGAAATTGACGCGTTGGAATCGTTCAAAATCGATCCTGTTGTTTATCTTTTTTTACCCAGAATCATCAGTTTCATAATAAGCGTGACGATTCTTTCATCGCTTTTTGCGATAATCGTCCTTTTCAGCGGATTTTTGTTCAGCAGCGCGATGTTCGATATGAGCGGAAACATATTTACTGACATGATTGCAAAGTCTATTACCGTTTTTGATATAGTTATTTTCTATACCAAGACTATCTTTTTTGGCTTTTTCATATCTGTCATTCCGCTTTACAACGGCTGGAGAACGCATTACCGCTTTACGGATGTTCCGGTTTCGGTTCTGCGCGGAATGATGGGTGTTTTTATGTCGATAGTCATTGTGGAGGTGGTATCATTAGTGGCAAGATTCTTCCTGAATTCTTTGTGAGCGAAAATGCTCTCAAAGCTCGTATTTCCGCTTTGTGCGCGGAGAAAAACGTCGGTTTGGTCTCGCCTGACATTCCTCTGCTTTCAAACCTCAGCGTTTATGACAACATTGCGCTTCTCTCTCGCTATCTGACTGATGAAAAAGAGGAACAAATTCAAGAAGTTGTTGCTCGGCAGCTTGATATGCTGCAAATATCGGATGCAAAATTGAAAAAGCCTTTCCAGCTTGATTCAGAAACCATTTTCAAGGTCAAGTTGCTCCGTGCGCTGAGACTTCCGGATTCCTTCACTGTTATAGACCGCCCGTTCGTAATGCTCAACACCGCAGCCGACATTTCCCCTGTCGCAAAAATGCTTGAAACCCTTGCCGAATATTCGGGAGAAGGGGCGTTTTTCGATTTCGAGTGGAATAAAAACAAATATTGATCGTCACGTCGTGTCGTCGTCACGAAATTTGTGCGCCGCCATCGATATTTCGTTCTGCGCCGCTTCGATATTTCGAAATTTCGAAATTTCGAGATTTCGATATGAAATTGCGGCGCGAATTTAAATATGAATTGCTCTTCCCAGAGCGCCCAAAAGCGCTTCCAAAGACGCTTCTGAAAGGGTGGGGTGCGGATGGATTGATTCGACGATTTCTTCTGCGGTGAGGCCCGCGTTCATTGCCGGAATGAATTCCGAAATAAGGTCTGTTGCGCCGTTTCCTATGATGTGGACACCGAGGATCTTGTGGGTTTCTTCGTCGATTATTACTTTTACGAAACCGGTCGTGTGGTTTGAAGCGACCGCTTTTCCGTTTGCGCTGAAGGGGAATTTTCCGGCCTTGAATTTAAGTCCTTTTTCGGCAGCCTGCGCCTCTTTGAGACCCATCGATGCGATCGACGGAGTGCAGTAGATGCAAGCCGGATTGTAAAGGTAGTTTATAGGTTTAAGGTCTTTCATTCCCGCGATCTGTTCGACTGCGAGTATTCCTTCGTGTTCCGCCGTGTGGGCAAGCATCGGGGTGAAAATCACGTCGCCGACAGCATAGATTCCAGGAACATTCGTGCGGCAGAATTCGTCAACAGGGATGAATCCGCGTCTGTCGGGAGTGATTCCGGCTGCTTCGAGGTTGAGTTTCGCCGTGTTCGGGGAACGTCCGACGCATGAAAGGACCTGCTCAGCCTCAACAACGTTTCCGTTTGCGAGGGTGAGGGTTACCCCGGCATCGGTCTTTTCCGCTTTTTCAACGGAAGTGCCTGTAATTATTTTGATTTTTTTCTTCTTAAACTCTTTTGTGAGTTCTTTGGAGATCTCAGCGTCTTCCATCGGGATAATGGTGTTCATTGCTTCGATTATCGTTACTTCGACTCCGAAAGTGCGGTAGACGAATCCGAGCTCGACTCCGATCACGCCGCCGCCGATTATAGCGAGGCTTTTAGGCAGCTTAGCCTGGAAAAGAGCCTGGTCTGAGCTGATGATCTTTCTGTTGTCGATCGAGAAATTGGGGAAATCGCGGACGATCGAACCGGTAGCGATGATGATGTTCTCCGCTTCGAACTCGTTTTCTCCGACTTTTACTGTGTGCGGGGAAGTGAATTTTGCTTCGCCCTGGACATGGCGGACGTTGTTTTTCTTGAAGAGGTATGCGATCCCCATTCTGTTTTTTGCCGCCGAATTTTTTGCGTGCTCGTTTACTTTTGTCCAGTCAAATTCAGCACTTGCCGTGATTCCAAACGCTTCTGCGCTCAGAATCGAGTTGAAAGTTTCGGCTGCCGAAATGAGTGCTTTCGTCGGGATGCAGCCGCGGTTGAGGCATGTCCCGCCAAGAAATCCGCGTTCTATGACGACCGGTTCAAGACCGAGCTGCGCAGCCCTGATTGCAGCAACGTATCCGCCGGGACCCGCGCCGATGATGAGAAGTTTTACTTTTTCCATATTTTCCTCCAAAATAAAAAAAGAATCAACAAATTGCGGGCAATGTTAGGGAAAAGGATGAAAAAGGCAATTTTTATCGCTGCCAGTTTTTGTCGTCACGTCCCCACATCGTTTCGTCGTCACGATGCCGCCGTCGAAATTTCGAAATCGAAATCTCGAAATATCGACACAATATTCGGTGGTCAAAAAAATATTGCCTTTTTTATTTCAGGTGTTATAAAAGCTGCGCTTTGGTTTTTTAAGGTATCGGGTGTTTCATGGAACTTATTGAAAAACTTGAGATTTTGGGTGCTGCGGCAAAGTTCGACGCAAGTTGTTCCTCAAGCGGAAGCGACCGCAAGGGAACCTTGGGCGGTATAGGCAGCGGTCACAAATCGGGGATATGTCACAGCTGGTCGGCCGACGGAAGGTGCATAAGCCTCCTCAAAGTGCTTTTCACGAACTACTGCATAAACGACTGCGCATACTGCATAAACAGGCGCAGCAACGACGTGAAGCGCGCTTCGTTCACTGTTGACGAGCTTGTAACGCTCACGATGAATTTTTACAAAAGAAACTATATCGAAGGGCTTTTTCTGAGTTCAGGCATTGTCAAAAACGCCGATTACACGATGGAAAGGATGCTTCTTGTTGCGAAAAAACTGCGGACTGAGGAGAATTTCAACGGTTACATTCATCTCAAGGTTATTCCCGGGGCGAGCGAGAGCCTTATCAAAGAGGCCGGTCTTTATGCCGACAGAGTTTCTGTGAATATCGAACTTCCTTCCGAAAAAAGCCTGAAACTGCTTACTGAAAAAAGCAGGGATTCGATCATAAAACCGATGGGGGAAATCTGCGGCGATATCATCGAAAACAGGGAGGAGAGGAAAAAAACGAAAAAACTTCCGGTTTTCGCGCCTGCCGGGCAGACAACTCAGCTCATTGTCGGCGCGACGCCGGAAAGCGATTTCAAAATAGTGAAACTGAGCGAGGCTTTCTACAAAAAATTCAGCATGAAAAGGGTTTATTATTCCGCTTTTGTGCCGGTGAACAGCGACAAACGCCTTCCCGTAGTCTCGACTCCGCCGCTTGACCGCGAGCACAGGCTCTATCAGGCCGACTGGCTCATGCGTTTTTACGGTTTTCAGGCTGATGAAATCGTTTCGGAAGAAAATCCGTTTCTTTCGGATGAAGTCGATCCGAAGGCGCTATGGGCGATGCGGAATATGCACCTTTTTCCGCTGGAAGTGAACACGGCCGCGTTTGAAATGATCCTCCGCGTTCCCGGAATAGGGCGGCAGTCGGCAGTCAGGATAGTTTCGGCAAGAAGGAACGGCTCTCTTGATTTTGACGACCTCAAGCGGATAGGCGTGGTTCTTAAAAGGGCCCGTTATTTCATCACCTGCAAAGGAAAAATGATGATTGGCACAGATCTCGCCGAAAAAAATATTTTCGAGGCGATGAAATCTACAAGCACAAGAGCGGGAGCGCCTGACCATACAATCGAGCAGCTTTCGCTGTTTTGATGGTTTTTAGTTGCCACGTCAAAATGTGTTGGTTTAAATTGACATTTCTTGACAAAAAGGCTGTTTTATTTTTCACTTTTTTGGGAATTTAGGAGGAAAAATGAAGATAGTTTTTATGGGTAGTCCCGAGATTTCGGTTCCATTTCTTGATTTTTGTGTTTCCAAAGAGGCGGAGATAATTGTTTTTTCGCAGAAGGACAAAATCCGCGGGCGCGGCAAGAAGCTTGAACCAACCCCGGTCAAAAGCAGAGCTTTGGAACTTGGATTAGAGGTTCATACTCTTTGGAGTAAGTCGGAAAAGGCTCTCGAAATTATTAAAAATTTTGAGCCTGACATCCTGTTTGTCGTGGCTTACGGGCAGATTCTGCCGAAGCGTATTCTTGACTTGCCGAAACTTTATCCGCTCAATGTCCATTTTTCGCTTCTTCCGAAATACCGCGGTTCTACTCCGGTAAATACCGCTTTGCTTAACGGAGATGCTGTGAGCGGAACTTCGGTCATGGTAATGGATGAGGAACTTGACAGCGGAGACGTGGTTCTTTCGGCTGAGTGCGCTGTGGAAAATAGTGACAACGCGACAACGCTGTTTGAAAAACTGACTGCTCTTTCGCTTGAACTCCTTGAAAATAACTGGGAAAAGATTGAACACGGAACTCTTGAGCGTATTCCGCAGCAGGGTGAGCCTGTTTTCACGAAAATGATTCAAAAATCAGATATGTGGCTTGATTTTGATAGTGATGCAAGGTCTTTGTTTAATAAAATAAGGGCGTTAACTTATGAGCCGGGAGTGCGCGCAATTTTCCGCGGAAACATTGTCGGTATAGAAAAAGTAGAATTTGTTGAAAACTGCACCGGTAAAGCCGGTGAAATCACCGAAGTTTCCAAAAGCGGAATAGTTGTTGCGTGCAGAAACGGCGGAATAAAAATCACCGAACTCAAGCCTGCCGGCAAAAAACCGATGAGGGCGGCAGAATTCATCAACGGCTACAGACCGCAGCAGGGTGAAGTTTTCTCCGCGAAACAGGAAGAGATTCAATGAAAAATCTGATCGCAAAAATAAACAAAATCCCTCTTTGGGCGGCGTTTCTGATTTATCAGTTGCTGATTCTCGTAAGAATTGCCGTCGAGATGCAGGAAGCTGTGCTGGTGATATTCGTCATGCAGCTTTTCTGGTTCGACTGTGTTCTGATGTTTTTCGTCATCGGCTTCAAATATATTCTGAAACTGAAGAACAGCGACCTGCCGGTTTTGTTTATGGGCGGATTTCTGACCTGGCTTCCGCTTCTTTATTCAGTTCTGATGGATCACAAATGGCATCTCAACTTCATAAATCCGACTTCTTTCAAACAGGTCGCGTTTGATATGCTGACGCTTCTTGCAGTTCATGAGTACGACTGGCCGATGTTCCCGGAACTGGTTCTTCTGCTTTTGGGCTCTTTTGCTCTGGGTTTTCTGCTTTCCGGAAAAGTGCTGAGATCGCTTTGTTCGGCGCTTTTTTCAACATACGCTTCATTTTTCTGCCTCGGATTTTCATGGTTTGCAGTAAATCCTAACCATCCTTCGTTTTCACATTTTAAATCCCCTTTGCCTGACCATGTCACATACAGCATTTTTTACGGTTTGTTTTTCACAATTCTTGTTTTTATCGCTTTTTTCGGGGAAATCCGCAGCTTTTTCCGACAAAAATTTGAAAAGTAAAATAATATATTTGCCTATTTTAAAAAAAAGTCGTTAAATACGGCGCATTTTTTTTTGAACGGTCTTTTTTTGTTATTTTAGGAGGCTTTTATGTCAAATCTTGTTTTCCTTGTTTTGGGTGCTTCCGTTCTTGCTCTCGCCTTCGCTTTCTTCTTCTTCAAACAGATGATGAAAGAGGACGAGGGAACGGACACAATGAAAAAAATCGCGGCTTATGTAAGACGCGGTGCTATGGCTTATCTCAAACAGCAGTACAAGGTCGTAACGATCGTTTTCTGCGTTTTGACGGTAATTTTTGCCGTTATGGCGATTTTTAAACTTCAGAACGGTATCGTATGGTTCGCATTCCTGACCGGCGGTTTCTTCAGCGGTCTTGCCGGATTCTTCGGAATGAAAACTGCGACTTACGCTTCTGCCCGCACAGCTAACGCAGCGAGAAAAAGCCTCAACAGCGGTCTTCAGGTCGCTTTCCGTTCGGGAGCGGTCATGGGTCTTGTTGTTGTCGGTCTTGCTCTGCTTGACGTTTCGCTCTGGTTCATAGTTCTCAACAATACCGGACTTCTTGAGCTTGTCGGCGCGAAGGCTGATCTTATAACGATCACGACCACGATGCTTACTTTCGGAATGGGTGCTTCGACTCAGGCTCTTTTCGCAAGAGTCGGCGGCGGTATCTACACGAAGGCTGCCGATGTCGGTGCTGACCTCGTCGGAAAGACGGAATACAACATTCCCGAAGACGACCCGCGCAACCCCGCTACGATCGCTGACAACGTAGGCGACAACGTAGGCGACGTTGCAGGTATGGGCGCAGACCTTTACGAATCTTATGCAGGTTCGATCCTTGCTACGATGGCTCTCGGTGCGGCGGCATTCAAAGGCGACATGCAGCTTAAGGCGGTTCTTGCTCCGATGATGATCGCGGCAATCGGCGTTCTTCTTTCGATCATCGGTATTTTCCTCGTCAAAACGAAAGAAAATGCGAACATGAAGAACCTTCTTTCCGCACTCAGCCGCGGAACGAACACTGCAGCGGTCCTTATCGCCGTTGCGACATTCTGCATTTTTGCAGGACTTTTCGGAACTGCAGACAACCGCTGGTGGCAGACTTCTCTTTCTGTCGTAGTCGGACTTATTGCCGGAGTAATCATCGGAAAATTCACGGAATACTATACTTCCCAGTCATACAGACCGACACAGAAAGTCGCTGAAAGTTCGACAACAGGACCTGCGACAGTCATCATTTCCGGTCTCGGACTCGGAATGCTCTCAACTGCTATTCCTGTTGTTACTGTCGGTGTTGCAATCATCCTTTCGTACCTTTGCGCAAACGGTTTCGAACTTGCATTCAACGCTGCAAACCTTTCGCAGGGTCTCTACGGAATCGGTATTGCGGCAGTCGGTATGCTTTCGACTCTTGGTATCACACTGGCAACTGACGCTTACGGTCCTATCGCCGACAACGCAGGCGGAAACGCTGAGATGAGCGGCCTTGAACCTGAAGTCCGTCAGCGCACTGACGCTCTTGATGCTCTTGGCAACACAACGGCTGCAACCGGTAAAGGTTTTGCAATCGGCTCCGCTGCACTCACAGCTCTTGCTCTTCTTGCTTCGTACGTCGAGGAAATCAAAATCGCTCTCGTCCGTACAGGTGAAGCGCTTCCGAACGGCGTTGCAGCTGCAAACGCAACACTTATCAACTTCATGGAAGCATACAACGTTAACCTTATGAACCCGATTGTTCTCGTCGGTGTTTTCATCGGCGCGATGATGGCGTTTGTTTTCTGCGGACTTACAATGAACGCAGTCGGCAGAGCAGCTCAGAAAATGGTTGAGGAAGTCCGCCGTCAGTTCAGCACAATCACCGGAATCCTTGAAGGCAAGGCTGAACCAGACTACGAACGCTGTGTTGCTATTTCGACGAAAGGCGCTCAGCACGAAATGCTTCTTCCATCGATTCTTGCAATTGTCGTTCCAGTAGTCACCGGTCTTGTTCTCGGTGTCGGCGGTGTCCTTGGTTTGCTCATCGGCGGTCTTTCGGCAGGTTTCGTACTTGCAGTATTCATGGCTAATGCCGGCGGTGCATGGGACAACGCGAAAAAGTATGTTGAAGAGGGCAACCTTGGCGGCAAAGGCTCAGACTGCCACAAGGCAACAGTTGTCGGCGACACAGTCGGCGATCCTTTCAAAGATACATCGGGCCCGTCGCTTAATATTCTCATCAAGCTTATGAGCATGGTTTCGATTGTTATGGCAGGTCTTACTGTCGCTTTCCATTTGATGTAGAACTAACGCTTTAAAACTATTTTACAAAAATGTCTGTCGTCATCCGCCTCGCAGATCTTGTGACTTCCGATTCATATTTTGACGGATGCTCCCTGCACGGACAAAATTCCACGATGATACTTTCGGTATCTGTTAAAAACGGAATAACGTTTGTGCATGGATCTGCGGGTGGATGTGACGTCAGGCTTGAAATTGACGAGTTAGGCGGCCTTTTTAATAAAGTATGTTCCTGTCACAGCGGCGATGTCTGCGCCCATGTTGTTGCGGTTTCGCTTGCATTCAACGATTTGTCTATGGACAACACCGATATCTCGGAACAGCTTTCCCGTTTCAACGTGAAGAAAGATACCCGCAAGGTTCAGCCTCCCTTCAAACTTTTTCTCGACAGGAAAAGTTTGTCGGCAAGGCTCGAAAACGGCGGTGATTTACAGCTCAAAAGGCTCTCTGTGCTTTTTTCGGGCGATGATCTGCTTCTTCTCGTTTCGCTTGCTCCGGAGAAATTCGCGCTGGGGCAGCTTCAGCTTTTTGCGGCAGAACATCCGCTGATAGTTTCGTATCATGTTAATTCTGACGGAATAGATTTCTCGATGCCTGAAAGCGTTTTTTATTCCGAAAAAAACGGCGTGGCGATTGACTGCGACGAAGGGGCTGTCTGGAGATTTCCGTCAGGAATCAGGGACACACTTTCTGCACTCGCCGGAAAAACAATAGGCTATTCGAAAAAAGAGGCTTTGATAAAGGCTGTTTCTGATTTGAATGACAGTTTAAGTCCGGAAATTGTTCTGAGCGGCGAATTCAATCTCCAAAAAATAGCACTCAATGAAAATACGAATGTTGTTTTCAAGACAGAGCTTCGCGAAGGAAAAGTTTTTCTGAAGATCTTTCTTGAAAACGGCAGAACGTTAATTGAATTTCAGCCGAGGAAAAAGACTCTTGACCAGAATTATACGGTCAACGGGCGGGTTTATGCAATTGATCCTCAGCTTGTCAAGGATATAAAAGCGGCCCTGTCAAGCGACGGTTTCAGGCTTTTCAAAAACTCATACACTGTTCCGATGCAGGAATATTCGAGGATAATTTCGCCTGAAAGTGCTCTTTCACAGGTCGGAACAGTCGTCAACGAGCAGGAAATCAAAAAAATAAACATACCTCAGACTGCTGCGGAAAATTCGGAGATAATTCTTGATGTCAATTCTGACGAACAGTGGTTTTCATTTAACATCAAACTGCCGCAAATGTCCGATTTTATTCCGTCGTCATCGCTTATCGAAGCAGTTCGTCAGTTTGAACGCGGTATAGAAGAACCTGTTGTGAACGATACTGAAGGGAAGCCGCTCATTCTTGAAAACAGCGCCGATTTTCTGGACAAAATCTCGGAAATGATAGGCTCGGCGGTCTATTCTGACAACGAAAAGCTTCCCGTTGCCAATCTTTTAGGGCTTTTAAAGTCGAAAAATAAAAAAATCCTCAAGAATTTTACAGGCTCGGAAGAGGCAAAACAGAAGTATTTTGCGATTTTTGACTCTCTTTCGAGAGGCGAGCTTCCGCATCCGGACGAGAGTTTTCTTGCCGGAATCCCGCTTAGAAACTATCAGCTAGAAGGTTTCAGGTGGATGTCTCTTCTCAAAGCGCTTGGGCTCGGTGGTGTTCTTGCGGATGAAATGGGCTTGGGTAAAACCTTGCAGTCGCTCTGCATGATAAAGTCGGAAACCGGCGATATGCCGTCAATAGTTGTCTGTCCGAAGACTCTTGTTTGGAGCTGGGACCGCGAGATCGACAAATTTTTCCCTGGCATGAAGCGCATAGTTATTGATTCGCTCAAGCCGGAAGAGCGTGTCGCTAAGTGGAAAGGGGCTGGAAAAGAACTGATAATCACTTCATATTCTGTTGTGATAAACGATTTCCCGTTTGTTAAGGACAAATACTTTGAGACGATAATCATTGACGAGGCGCAGCAGATAAAAAACAACAACACGAAACGGTTCCGCGTGCTCAATTCACTCAAGTCGAAGCACCGTTTTGCCCTTACCGGAACTCCGCTTGAAAACCATATTGGTGACCTTTGGAGCATTTTCCAGTTCATTATGCCGTATTACCTCGGCAACAAAAGGGATGTCGACAAAATGGAAAAGGCGGGAAATAACGATGAACTTGATCTTCTGCGTAAAAAAACGGCACCTTTCATTTTGCGGCGGCTTAAAAGCGAGATTCTCGATGAACTTCCGGAACTGATAATCAAGGAATATCCGGTCGAAATGACACCGAAGCAGAAAGATGTTTATCTCTCAACTATGCTGAGGGGTAAGGCCGAATTTATCGACCGCAGGGATTCTATCAACAAAATCGAGATTCTTGCGATGCTTTCAAAACTTCGTCTTGCGGCAGATCACCCATCTCTTGCTTCCGATGGCGAGCTTGATCCTGAACTTTCAGGGAAGATAGCAGCAGTACGCGAACTTTGCGACGAGATTTTTTCGGGCGGCGGCAGAGTGCTGATTTTCAGCCAGTATGTGAAGATGCTAAAAATCATTGAAACTGCTTTCCGTACCGACGAAATCGAATATTTTTACATGGACGGAGATACGAAAGACCGCATGGAGCTTGTAGAAAAGTTTAACGGCGGCGAGAAAAAAGCGTTTCTCCTTAGCCTGAAAGTTGGCGGTGTCGGTCTTAATCTCACTGGTGCTGATCATGTCATTATCATTGATCCATGGTGGAATCCCGCTGTCGAAGAGCAGGCATGGTCGCGTGCCCACAGAATCGGACAGACGAAAAAGGTTGTTGTTACAAAGCTTTATTCGAAAGGCACAATCGAAGAGAAGATACTTAATCTTCACCAGAAGAAGCGCGGAATGATTGATTTCTTCCTTTCGCAGAGCCTGAAAGAGCCGAGTGAAGACTTTGTAAAAATGGTCGCAGATCTTGCATTTGAATAGGAGGGGATATGGACAATTCTCTTAAAAAACGTGTTTTAGGAACAAAAAGAGGCTTTTACGGCCTGATTCTTTCGGTTGTAAGCATTGTCGCACTGTGCTGGATGCTCTATGCGAGAGACGACGCCAGGGCTGAATACGAAGAGCTTAAGTCAAGCGGAACATGTTTCGCCGCCAAAGCTCCCGATTCGTGGAAAGACATGACTCCGGAAGAACAGAAGAAGATTTCCCGCAAGTGTATGGCGGCTTCGAACAGGCTTTCGCAGACAGAAAACGCGCCGGCTGTTTTTGCAGTGCTTTCGATTATTGGTCTGCTGCTGCTTTCTTCATCGTTAGTTGCAGTAAAAAGCGATGCAGATAAAGTCTTGGAAGAATTCGAAAAAGAGGAATCGGAAAAAGAAGGAGAGAAAAATGATAACAAACTATCTTGACAAGGTTCCGGTAATAGATCCGGAAGCTGTAATTTTCAAAACCGCTGATGTTATCGGTGATGTAGCAGTCGGTGCTGAAAGCGGCATCTGGTTTGGTGCAGTTGTCAGAGGTGATGTCAACAGCATCAAAATTGGAAAAAGGACAAACATTCAGGATAATGCAACGATTCATGTCACGACCGCACTTTATCCGACCGTTATCGGGAACGACGTGACGGTAGGTCACAACGCTGTTATCCACGGTTCAATAATTGCAGACAATGTCCTTATCGGAATGGGCGCTGTTGTTCTTGACGGCTGCAAAATAGGAAAAAACTCGATAATTGCAGCAAATTCGGTGCTTTTAGGCGGAACGGAAATCCCGGAAGGGGTTCTTGTTGCAGGAAATCCGGCCAAAATAAAGCGCGAAGTGACTGCGGAAGAAATTGAAGGTTTGAGGAAATCAGCCGAAAATTATGCAAGATATGCGCGTAACTATTTGACTTCTTCAAAAGATTCAATATATTCTTCGTCCGATATGAAACGGGTCATCGAAAGTTTAACATTTGATAAATCAGGGGGCGTAAAATGAGAAAATTTCTCGTTGCTGTTTTTTGTATTCTTTCAGTTTTGACGGTTTTCGGCGCAGACAACAAAGACCGTCTTCTTACCGTAATTTTTACCAATGATTCCCACGGTATGGCTTGGAAATTCGATGAGCCGCACAATCCGGGGATCGGCGGTCTTGCAGCTCAGAAGACACTTGTTGACGCTATCAGGGATGAAGTTCAGGGCAAGGGCGGCAACGTTCTCGTTCTCAGCGCAGGTGACATCACTCTCGGTGATCCCAGAAGCAACATCTGTGAAAACATTCCGATGGTTGAAGGTATGAACCTTGTCGGTTACGATGCAATGGCTATCGGAAACCACGAGTTCGACTTCGGTTTCGATGCTTTTAAAAAAATGCAGGAAACTGCTAAATTCCCGTTCCTCAGTGCAAATATGTATAAAGAAGGCGGCACAGAGTCTGTAGGTCAGAACTACATCGAAAAGAAGTTCGCAGACGGTCTTAAAGTCGCTGTGCTTGGTCTTACGACAAGAGAAACCGAAAGCATTTCGAGCCAGGGAATCAAAGGAAATCTCACAATGAGTGATCCTGTTGAAACTGCTAAAATGTGGGTTCCGATCCTCAAGAAGAAAAATGATGTTGTTATCGTTCTCAGCCACCTCGGTTTCTATGACAGCGACAAAAGTTTCGACGGCTACGAGGGTGACAACTACCTCGCAAAAGCTGTTCAGGGTATCGACCTCATCGTCGGCGGCCATACGCAGAGACAGCTTGCAAGCCCGGTAAAAATCGGCGACACTCACATTGTTCAGACTGAAGGTCTCGGCAAATGGGTCGGCAGAATCGACTTTTACTTCCAGGGAACAAAAATTGTGAAGACCGAATACAAACTTTACCCGATCAACCTCAAGGAAAAGAAGGATAAAGGTTACAAGTTTGTCGGCGAAGAGATTAAAGAAAACAAGGCTATGATTGATATGCTCAACGGTTTTAAATGCGAATTCCCGACCAAGCAGATCGGTACGATTGACAGAGATCTTGCAGGCAGCGAAGATATCGCAAGAAAGCAGGAAGTTGAGTTGGGCGACATAATCACAGACATTATGCGTGAAAAAACAAAAGCTGACATTGCTTTTCTGAACGGCGGAAGTATCAGACAGTCCCTCAAAAAAGGTGCTGTAACTGAAAAAGATATTTACAGTATTTTCCCGTTCCAGGATACAGTTTACACGGCAGAACTTACTGGCGCACAGATTCAGGATGTTCTTGATTTCTTTGCTCAGAAAGGTATCGGTGCAGGCGGATTCCTTCAGGTTTCCGGTATTGAAATGAAAATTTTCAAAGGTGATGCTCTTGAAATCAAAGTTGCAGGCAAACCGCTTGAAAAAGGTAAAAAATATAAAGTTGCCCTCAATTCGTTCATTGCTAACGGCGGTGACGGATACGCGATGCTCAAAGGAATCAAATCCAAAAAAGATACGGCATACCTTCTTTCATCAATTCTTGTTGATTACATGAAGGCAAAAGGAACCTTTGCGAAGACAAATGTCGGCCGCATCAAAATTATTAACAAGTAATTCTTTTACCAGTTTCAAAGGTATCAATCATGAAAAAAATCCTAGGCATGGGAAATGCCCTTCTTGATATTCTTGTAGCTTTGCCCGGAGATTCGGTTCTGACTGAACTTGGTCTGGCGAAAGGCAGTATGCAGCTGGTAGATCTTGCTTTCAGCGAAAGAGTGCTGAAAACGGTTGAAAATCTTGATTTTTCGCTTGTGAGCGGAGGCAGTGCGTCAAACACAATCCACGGCTTGGCGAAACTTGGCGTTGAAACAGCTTTTATCGGCAAAGTCAGTGAAGATGAATTCGGCGATATTTTCAGGAAAGATATGCAGAATTCAGGCATAAAGCCGCTTCTTTTCAAGGACGAACCTCAGACTGGCAGGGCAATAGCGCTGATTTCGCCTGATTCAGAGCGCACTTTTGCTACCTATCTTGGTTCGGCTGTAAAACTTGCGGCTGACGAGCTCAAAGTCGATCTTTTTAAAGGTTACGATATTTTTCATGTCGAAGGCTACCTTGTTCAGGATCACGACCTGATAGAAAGATCTCTTGTTCTTGCTAAAGAGGCAGGGCTTACGACTTCGCTTGATCTTGCAAGTTTCAATGTTGTAGTTGAGAATCTCGGATTTTTGCAGTCGATAGTTGAAAGATACGTTGACATTGTTTTTGCCAACGAGGAAGAGGCGCGTTCGTTCACTGGTCTTCCGGCTGAGGACAGCGCTCTTAAAATAGCTGAAATGTGCAGAATCGCGGTTGTCAAAACCGGTCCCAAAGGTTCGCTTGTCGCAACAGGCAAAGAACTCCTGAACATTCCGCCTGTCGATGCGAAACGTGTCGATACTACAGGTGCCGGTGACCTTTACGCATCGGGTTTTCTTTACGGTTTCGCAAACGGGCTTCCGCTTGAGAAAAGTGCGATGGCGGGAACGATTCTCGCTGCCTGCGTAATCGAGAAAATCGGTGCGAAAATTCCCGATGAGTGCTGGCCGGGTCTGATTGAAAAGATAAAAGCGTTATGAATATAAGTGTGATTTTTCTCATTCTGGCGATAGTTTTCAACGCCGGAGCAAACATTCTGATGAAGGCCGGAGTTATGGCTGAACCGATTAAGCTCAGCGACGGAATCATTCCTTTTGTGTTGAGCTACATCACAAATTTCAAACTGATGGCCGGCATCGCGTGTTTCGGAATCGCTCTTGTTTTTTACACGAAGGCACTCGAAAAATTTAATCTTTCGATAGCTTACCCGATGATGACATCATGCGGACTCATAATCGTTACTCTGTGGTCGCTTTTTGTGTTCCACGAAAGGCTTAGCGCGGTTCAGTTCGGCGGACTTTTTATGATAATAGGTGGAATATGGCTTTTAAACATTCACTGATTTTGCTTGCGGTTCTTTTCTTGACTTCCTGTGCATACTCAGGAGCCAGAAAATTTGCCGATATCCCTGAAGAGGAATTCAAAATCGAAGAGATGAATTTCGACGAGGAGTTCAAGGAATTTGCCGAGGGTGAGATGAACTACACTGTCGGGGTGGGTGACGAAATCAAAATCACGATCTACGGAAATCCGCAGGACAGCACGCAGGCAACCGCTCTGGGTGAGATCTTCGGCTATGCTGTCGATGAGAACGGCGAAATCAACATTCCTCTTCTGAAACAGGTAAAAATTGCCGGTCTCACGAGAAAGGAGATTGTCGAAAAACTTGAGGAAGGCTATTCAAAATACATCAAAGATCCCCATATAATGTTTGATATAGTCAAATACGAAAGCAAATTCTATTACGTTGTCGGCAACGTGAAAAATGCCGGCAAAAATCCGATAAAAGTCAATACGAATATGCTGGAAGCGGTTACAGGAATGGTTCCGTCTTCATCTTCGGAAAAGAACGCCATAGAGTTTGTCTATCTGAAACGCGGCGATACGGTGCTTCCGATAAGCGTCAGCGATATGGCGACAGGTGCACGCGATTTTTCGAAATATTACCTGAAAGACGGCGATACTTTCTATGTTCCTGCTCCTTCGGCGAACAGAGTCTATATTCTTGGCGAAGTCAAGAGTCCCGGTGCTTTCGAAATGACCGGCAGCAACTACTCTATGATTGACCTTGTTGCAGATGCCGGCGGTCTTGTTCAGCCTAACGCTGCCGACGGAAGAATATATATGATTCGTCAAACCGGCGGAAAACACCTTCTGGTTCAGTTCCACTTTGATGATATTATGACTGGAAAGGCAGGTCAGGTGCGCTTGATGCCTGGAGACAGAGTTTATGTCGCAACGATGGCTTTAGTCAGCTATAACCGTATAATCCAGCAGATCGCGCCGACATTCTCTCTTCTTTACACAGGAACGCTTCTTTATAACAACTGGGCGAAATAAAAATACCTGTGGGAATGAGTACATGTTGTAGTTGCAATGCAGATGAGTAAAAGAAGAGGAGTGAGAAATGGATCAGAAGAAACATGACTTGTATAGTGAAAAACAGGAAAACTTACTTCCAGAAGATAGACTTAAGGAAATTGAAAATAAAATCAGACAGCTTGAAGAAGAAAAAAGGCGCATTGAAGAGCTTAAAGATGAGAAAGAACGTCAGGAAATCAAAACAACACAGCAGACTACTGAGTTGAGTGAACAGAAAAAGAAAAAAGGCGCTTCTTTAATAAAAATAATATTTTTGCCTTTAGGACTTTTTATAATTTGTGGAATTATTGCGTTTTTAGTTGTTGATAAGAAGAGGGAAGAAGAGAAAAAGCAGGAACATATAAGACAGCTGATTCAATCCAAACCAGGCGGGCAGGTAGAAAATTTGTACTGGTCTTCCCGTGCTTCTGGAAAAATGAATTGGAATTCAGCTGTTTCATATTGCGAAAACTTGACCGAAGATGGTCACAGCGATTGGAGACTACCGAATATTGACGAGCTGAGAACAATCATAAAAAACTGTCCGAAAACTGAAACTGGTGGGGAATGCAATGTTAGCGAGAAAGGTGGATGCTTATCTCAGCAATGCTTAGGCGAACCTTCGGAAGGCTTGTGTTTTTGCACTTACAAGGAAAGCAACGGCGGTTATTACAGCAAGTTGGGAGATCCTGACGGTATTTGGCTTTGGTCTTCCAGCGCTCTACCGGATAATTCCAACAAAAGATGGCGTGTCGGTTTTAGTACGGGGCTTGTAATCAGCAGTGAGGCATCAGTCGGTTTTCACGTCCGTTGCGTAAGGTAATTTCGAAGAAAATTTAATATACACAAGTTTTTTGTACGATTAGTAAATTTAGTATTTGATTTTTTCTTCAATAGCCTCTTTTACAGCTAAGGCGAGTTCTTCTCTTGTTTTTCCTTCAGGGCTTATCGGCGGAAGATATGTCACATTGATTCTTTTGAAAGGATGTGGGAATTTTCTGTTTCTCGGGAACGCTTCGAAAGCTCCGTCGATCGCGACGGGAACAACGGGAACATTAATTTCGCAGGCAAGCAGGGAAAACGTTTGCTTGAAATCACCCAAACCGCCGTCACGGCTGCGTGTCCCTTCAGGGAAAATCAGGATGTTACGACCTTTTTTGAGGACGGAAGCCATTCGTTTTATCGAATCGACGATCTCCTCGTCCTCGCGCATGATTATGATGTTGTTGCGTTTCGCCATATATCTGCGCCACCACTGCTTGAAGTGCTTTCCTTTGGCGAAGCAGTATGTCCTTTTGAACTCTTTCGCGGGAATTTTTGCCAGAACGAAAAGGGCATCGACCACGCTCTGGTGGTTCGCCGCGAAGATGACAGGCCCTTCGGGAATATTTTCTGTTCCGAAAAAGCGGACTTTGAAGAAAGTTCTGACCGCGCTTACAAGAGAAAATCTGAGCAGTCTGTGATAGAACGCGCTCCTCGGGAGTTCTATTTTGTCGAGGTTTTCCCTGAGAACGGTTTTCCAGTCCTGCTTCGCGTTGTCTGCTTTTCTGCTGCCGCGTTCCATCGTGAAATCGGCGATTTTGCGCACTGTCGCAAGATTCTGGATGTCGGTTTCGCTGATTTTTATGCCGAACTCCGAATTTATGAACGACGCAAGTTCGATTTTGTCAAGCGAGTCAAGACCTAAATCAATTTCGATATGGTCATCGGGGAAGACCTTTTTTTCGCTTGTTTTCTCGATATATTCCGCGATTTTTGCGTATTCTTTGGTGTCTGGAATCTCACAGCCGGCTCTTTTTTCGTCTTTGCTTTTAAGAAACTCCTCAAGTTTGAAACGCTGTATTTTATCTAGCCTCGTCCGCGGCAGAGGCTGGTTCGTCAGCGTGAAATCGAGGATTTTTTTATGGTGCGAAGCCGTTGAGTTGTATCTGTCGATGATTTCCCAGCGAATATATTCTTCTAAATTCGGGATCTGCCGCTCAGCAAGAATTTTTTCGTCAGGCCTTATGATGGCGCAGAGAACGCCGTTTTTCGCGATTACTGCAATTTCTTTGATTAAAGTGTCGCTTCTTTCAATATCCTGCTCGATCTCTGTCGGATTTACGTTTTTGCCGTTGCCTAAAATGATGATTTCTTTCTTTCTGCCCGTTATGCAGAGGTTTCCATCTTTGTCGAAATGGCCGAGATCGCCGGTGTAAAGCCAGCCGTCACGCAGAACTTCGGCAGTTTCTTCGGGGCGGTTGTAGTAACCTTTCATAATGTTTTTTCCGGTCGCAACTATTTCGCCGTCAACAATTTTTACTGTCCCTTTTGCGAGTTCTGTTCCGACACATCCCGCTTTGCCTTTGCCGGGACGCGGAAAGGTTATCATCGGGCTCGCTTCGGTCATTCCGTAGCCGTCACCAATCGAAAAACCGAGCACTTTGAAGCAGTTCCATACCTCAGGATCGAGCTTCGCACCGCCGCAGATGAAGTGTTTAAGGTTGCCGCCGAATTTTTTTGCAACCGATTTGAAAATTATTTTTGAAAAAGCTGTGCTGTTCGCGATTTTCGCGATTTTGAATATAGCTTTTGTGAGAAATCCAGAGTTTATTTTCTGCATGATTCCTTTCATCATCATTTCGTAAAATCTGGGAACTGCAAGAATCATCGTCGGATGGCTTTTTTCCATCATTTTTGCGATGTCAGAAGCCTGTAGCGACGGGCAGATCACGGCTCTTCCTCCGCCTAGAAGCGGTGCTACGACCGTTCCTAAAAGCGGAAAGACGTGGTGCAGCGGAAGAATCATCAGGACGACATCGTTTTGAGTGTAGTAACCGCATTCCTGAAGCGCATCCATGTTTGCCATGATGTTGCGGCATGAAAGCATGACTCCTTTCGGAGAGCCAGTTGTACCGGAAGTGTAGATTATAAGTGACGTTTTTTCCTCATCTTCGACATCGAAATCAGCTGCTTCGTATTTGGAAATGTCGCCGAGGATTTCCTCGAAAACGAGCTTTCTCACATTTTTGCCTGAAACGGTGATCGCTTTTTCGACATTTTCGCGCACTTTTTCCGAAAAGCAGATAGTGTCGGGTTCGCAGTCGTTGATGATGTAGGCGATTTCTTCGGGAGTGCTCATAAAATCGACAGGAACCACTATTCCGCCCGATTTCCAGATAGCGTAAAACGTGTAGATGTATTCAGGTCTGTTCTCACTGATGATAACGGCTCTTTTTCCGTCGAGATTGCCGAGAATATCAGAAAAAAACGCGACTGTTTTGAGCAGGTCAGAGTATGTGATTTCCGAATTTTCAGTGACTATCGCGATGTTGCTGCTGTTTTTTAGGAACATACCAATCTCCTCCGGCAAAAACAGCCTATATTATTGTTTCGGTGTCAAAAGTAAAGGCTGACTAGCCGTCGCATACAGGAATATATTAAAAACGCATGGATTTTTATTAAAAAGCGAATACAATAGCTCGTTTTTGATTTTTTGGAGGTGAAATTATGAAAAAAGTTTTTATTTTGGTTTTTGCTGCCGCTTTTTTGTTCATAGGATGCGGAGATGAAGATCCGAAGCCGGCTTCTTCGGATGATAACGAGGAGGTTGCCGAGCCTGATGATGAAAATGAGGCGGATGAAGATATCGAAATCGTGAATGATGGAGATGTTGTTGCGGATGAAGAAATTTTAAGCGACGAGGACACTGGAAGTACAGAAGAACCAGATGAAACCGAAGAGCCTACGGAGCCGCAGATCGATCCAATCGGAAACTTCAGTCTCGATTTTTCGGGTCAGGTAAACACGACAATCAGCACGAGCAGCCGAGGTGGGACCGGCGTGGCAAATTTCAATTACAATGGAATGCCTTTCACGTTCAATCAAATCAATATTCCTGTGGTTGGCGATATTTTTCCGCTCGCAATGGTAAACAGCGGAAACATCATTGTTCTTTGGCTCGACAGCCTTGGGCTTTCGGATATTTCCGGTACTTCCGAAAAGCAGGTTTTCGGAATCTCTTTCCCGCAAGGAGCTGAAATAGGTTCAGGAACTATGAAAGACCTGGGTTCATACGCTTTTTACGGCGATATCACTGTCAATATCACCGGCGGCCAGTTCAATATCAAATGTGTCAGAGCCGTTTCTGATTCTGGCGAATATACGATAAATTCAAACGATGGAGCGAATATTGCGTTTCTGGCAAACGGAGATCTGTTTGATCCTTCGCTTGCGGGAAGCATGATCCCTTATCCGGCTTGTGAGTAGTTTAATTAGTCTTAATTTTTAAAAATATCCGGCAAATCTTTGATTTTATTTGATTCCATGAATTTCCGGCAGACTTCTTTATCGTGAGAAATAGTTTCTGCCAGCTTTTCTTTCGATGAAAACCTGATTTCGTCTCTTATTTTCTTGATGAAATAAACCGATATTTTTTTGTCGTAAAGCTCGCCTATATTGTCTGAATCAACCCATGTCTCAATGATTTTCTGTTTCGATTCAGCATCTATTGTCGGGTTTGTGCCGATATTTGTGAGAGAGGTGAACTGCCTTCCGTCAAATACTGTCTGCGTGACATAAACACCGTCTGGCGGCATTATTTTGTCCGGAGCTTCAAGATTTAGTGTCGGGAAGTTCAGCGTTCTTCCTATCTGCTTGCCGCGTTTAACTGATCCGCTGATTAAAAAAGGATAGAGTAAAAGCGATGCTGCGTTTTTCATGTGGCCGGAGAGAATAAGCTCCCGTATCGCAGTCGAACTGACCCGTGTTCCGTTTTTGAGAAACGGCTGGACAACATTGATTTTTACACCTGCGGAGCGCCCCCACCAGAAGGCGATTTCGGAGTTTCCTTTCTGGTTTTTGCCGAAGAAAAAGTTGAATCCGATAGTTATCTGTTTAAGTTTAAGTTCCTGCTTCAACTTATCAAGGAATTTAATCGGATCCATGGAATAGTATTCGGCAAAGGGAAGTTCTATTACAAAATCGACTCCGAGAGTTTCGAAAAATGCGTATTTTTCGAAGGGAAGGGTGAGGGAGAGCGGCGCAAAATCAGGGTATAAGAATTTTCTCGGATGGATATCGAAAGTCAGTATCGCCGACTTCCACGAACTTTCCGAACGACACTGACTGATTATTTCGGCGTGTCCGAGATGAACTCCGTCGAAATTTCCTATTGCGAGCGATATGTTGTCACTTTTTGGAACTTCTTCCAGCGATTTGAAAATCTGCATTGTTACCTCGCACGGTCAAAATAAAACGCTGAATTATACATGGAAGTAAAAGCCCCTATTTGTTAATTTCTATTCTTCCTGAACCGAACGGATTTTCGTAGTCGAGAAGGTAGTTTTTGTAAGATTTCAGCGGGCTGTTTCCTGTCGAAATGTGCGGATAGCCGTCTTTGCCCTTTTTGAACGATTTGAAGTAGTCTGAAAGGATGATGTAGTCCTCGCCGACAAAGTCGAGAATCGGAACTATTCCTTTGAACATTGCCATTCCGTCGCCTAAATTCTTGAGGACGTAGTTAGCCCCGGCCAGACGGTATTTCCTTTCCAGATCCAGCGGCTCGTATTCGCTTGTTTCGCGGTTGTAGACCTGAACATTCTGAACTTTGTATTTTCCCGTCGGCGCGCCGAGCCAGATCCCGTTTCCGTCCATTTGCACTGTGGATTCGACAGTCGAATCTATTTCGTATTTTATGCCGGCGACATGAAGGAAACCGCCAGATTCAGCCGGAATATGCTTGGATTCATCGTATACTCCGGCAAACATAGCCCCTTTTTCGAGTGCGTCAAGGATCTGCTGACCGGTTGCTTCAACGACGCATAGCTGGTTGCCGAAGGGATGCACTGTTTTTGCAGAAAAGTACGAAACATCGCCGGGATTTATGCCGTTTCGGATGCCGCCGCCGTTTGAAAAGGCGATATCGCAATTGAGTTTCAGCTTTTCGTTGAAGAAGTAGTAGTATGAATCGGCCGTGAGGTCTCCCAGATTGGTTTCCTGACATCTGACTATTCTCTGTGCCGGATTCTTCGGGTCCATAACGAACATTTTTGAATCGAGAACGGCGATTTTTTCACCTAATTTTTCATCGATAGTCTTTATCCAGCCAAGCTCGGTTTCGGTTACGAACTCGTTCTGTCTGCCGTATTCATGCAGAACTTCGGTCGATATCGTGCCGTCTTTTGCGATAGTCATTACTCCGATGCCTTTAAAATATGCGCCGGTTTGGGTTAGAAGCACCTCATCTCCTTTAGAATCAGGAACATATTCGTGTTCTATTAGTGTGTGCGAGTGGCCGTCAATGAATGCGTCAAGTCCGTGAGTATGCTGAATGACATCGCGGCTCGTGTAAGGAACTGACGAAAGATCGACACCAAGATGTCCGAGAGCGATGACGTAATCAGCCTGCGTTTTGACTTCATCGATAGTCTTCTGGACTGCGTTGTAAAGTTCGCTTCCGTCTTCACCTGAATAGAAGTTGTAAAGGAGATTTCCGTTTTTATCCATGAAGAAAGTCGGAGTCGATTTCGTTATGCTTTCAGGAGTGCTGATTCCGATAAAAGCGATTTTCAACCCTCCTTTTTCGATGATCTTGTAAGCCGGAAGGACAAGTTTTCCGTCATCGGTTTCGTAAAAGTTGCACGAAAGGTAGGAAAACTCAGCTTTGTTTATCAGCTCCAGGATTCTGGCTATACCGTAATCGAACTCATGGTTGCCGATAGTTGCGATGTCATATCCTGTTTCGTTCATCATCTGGATTATCGTCGCCCCTTTGTCCATGTCACCGTAAGCCGTGCCCTGGATGTGGTCTCCGGCATCTGCAAGAATGACCTCCTTCCCCTGCGCCGCAATGTCTTCTTTCAAAGCCGAAAGTGCCGAATATGAAAGATTCATAGCCTTTTTGGCATCTTCTGGATTGCGGTTTTTGATGTAGGTGTGAATGTCGTTTGTGTAAATTATCACGACATCGTTCAGAGGAGTCTTTTTTGTTGCGATTCCCTGATTCAGTAACCATGCAGCAGCTGCTACAGTAATAATAACAAAAAAGAGGACGAGAATTTTTTTATTTTTCTGGAACATCTAATCTTTGTCCTGTTGAATTAAAACATTGTTGTCAATTCGTTATTCTTCTACTTTTGCTTTGAGTGTGTGCCAGATCATGTAAGCGCAGAGAGCGAGGAACATAACGATCGCAAGCCACTGTGCGCCTTTTGATTCAGCCCATGTGGTCATGAAGAAGTCAAGTCCGACAAATTTGAGGATCGCCGCAAAAACACCCATCAGAGCGCCGCCTGCGATAAATCCGGAAGCGATGAGAGTTCCCTGTTCCTGACGTGCGTTGTTGAGTTTTTCGTCTTTCGAGCGGGTGATTACGAATTCGTTGATAAGTCCGCCGATAAGTATCGGAACGTTGAGGTCGAGCGGAATGAACATACCGAGCGCAAAAGCAAGCGCCGGAACACCGATCGAGGTGAGGATGAGCGCGAGAGCTGCACCTGCGCCGTAAAGCATCCACGGAGCCGGATCGCCCGACATAAGAGGCTCGATTACGGCTGCCATTGCGTTTGCCTGCGGAGCGACGAGAGCGTTGTCACCGGTGAATCCGTAGGTTTTATTGAGGACCATGATTACGCCGCCGACAGTAGCTGCCGAAACGAGAACGCCGAGGAACTTCCATGTTTCCTGTTTGTAAGGCGATGTGCCGAGCCAGTAACCGATCTTGAGGTCGGTGATGAAGCCGCCGGCAGTCGAAAGAGCCGTGCAGACAACGCCGCCGATAACGAGTGCAGCGACCATTCCGGCAGTTCCTTTAAGTCCTACCGCAACCATGATGAAGGAAGCGATGATAAGAGTCATAAGCGTCATGCCCGAAACCGGGTTCGAGCCGACGATAGCGATCGCGTTAGCCGCAACTGTCGTGAAGAGGAACGCGATAACCATAACTATTGCAAGTCCGACGATCGCATGTGTCAGATTGTGGACGACGCCGAACTGGAAGAATATGAAAACAAGAACGGTGAGTGCAAGGATCCCGAAAACGATGATCTTCATCGAGATGTCCTTCTGAGTGCGGAGCATTTCGGCATTTTTGCCTTTGCCTTTGCCGCCGAGTTCTCTGACTGCAAGACCGAAAGCCTGAAGGATGATCCCTTTGGACCGCCAGATCCCGATCATTCCGGCCATTGCGATTCCTCCGATACCGATAGGACGGACATAGTTCGCGAAGATCTGCTCAGGCGACATCTGTGCGATCGTGAGAGTGATGTTTGCGCCGACAGGCTGCGTCATGCCGCTTGCGAAGTGGGCGATTATCGGGATTATTACGAACCAGCCGATGAAGGAGCCCGCGCAGATTATTGCGGCGTATTTGAGGCCGACGATGTAACCGAGACCCATTACAGCCGCGCCGGTATTCGTTTTGAATACAAGTTTGTAGTCTTTGGCAAGAGTTTCGCCAAGGCCGATTATTCTAGTCGAAACTGTCTCTGCCCATGCGCCGAAATTAGCGATTATGAAGTCGTAAAGACCGCCGACAAGACCTGCGATGAGAAGAACTTTCGCCTGGTTGCCGCCTTTTTCGCCGCTGACAAGGACCTGAGTCGTCGCCGTAGCTTCGGGGAACGGGTATTTTCCGTGCATATCTGCAACGAAGTATTTACGGAACGGGATGAGGAAAAGGATTCCCAGAAATCCGCCGAGAAGCGACGAAAGGAAGATCTGGACGAAATCGACTTCGATATCGGGGTATTTCGCCTGAAGGATGTAAAGCGCCGGAAGCGTGAAGATCGCACCTGCGACGATAACGCCCGAGCAAGCGCCGATCGACTGGATTATTACGTTTTCGCCGAGAGCGTTCTTTCTCTTGAAAACTGTGGAAAGCGCTATAGCGATGATCGCGATCGGGATCGCCGCTTCGAAGACCTGACCGATCTTAAGGCCGAGGTAAGCCGCTGCAGCCGAGAAAACGGCAGCCATGACAAGACCCCAGACGACCGACCATACCGTGATTTCAGGATAAATTTTCTTCGGGGACATCAACGGCTCGAAAACCTCGCCTTCCTTGAGTTCCCTGAACGCATTCTCCGGAATTCCTTTGATTTGTTCCTGATTTTCTGACATTTATTCCTCCAAAATTAAAAAACCTCTAAAATTTAGGGAAAAAGAGTCGCTTAGTCAATATTTTGATCTTTGTTTTTCTTTCTTTTTGACCTTCTTGTTTCGAGAATTTTTAAAGAAGCTGCCTTTTTTTGTTTCAACTCTTCCGATTCCTCGAGTTGTTTCAGCCACATTTCAACTGTTTCTGCCGAAAGACTTCCGTTTTCGACAGCTTCTTTTACGGCGCATCCAGGCTCTGTTCTGTGGCGGCAGTCAGCAAAACGGCACTGCTGTGAAAGTTCTCGGATCATTTCAAATCCCGAAGCGTCTTCTTCCTGCCAGTTCTGAATTTCTCTCATTCCGGGTGTGTCAATTACCATTCCGCCAGAAGCAAGAAGTATAAGTTCGCGTGCTGAAGTAGTGTGTCTGCCTTTGCGGACAGCACTGCTGATTTCGCCGGTAACGCGGATGGCTGAACCCGAAAGAGTATTTATCAAAGTTGATTTGCCGACTCCGGAAGAGCCGATAAAAACTGCTGAAATTCCTGGTTTGACAAACGATTTCAAAAGTTTTTCCGTTGATTCGTCAAATGATGAAATTGCAAAAATCTCTTTTTCGGGCGCGGTTTTCCTAACTTCATCAAGAAGCTCCTCTCTTTTTTCGCATAGATCTGATTTAGTTAGTAAAATCACTGACTTGATTCTTGATGAAGCAGCTACTGAAATATATCTCTGAAGGCGTTTTAAGTTGAAATTCTCGTCCAGCGACATCACGATGAAAACAATATCAATATTTGCACTCAAAACCTGTTCGTCGATTACGTTTCCGCTGCATCTTCTTGAAATGCAGTTTTTTCGCGGAAGAATCGAGCAGATGTAGGACTTGTCGCGGCGAAGTGAAATCATGACCCAGTCGCCTACAGCTGGCAGATCTGATTTAAGAACTGAATTGTAACGTATCGAACCGCTTGTTTTTGCAGAAAAAAAGCCTTTTTCACAGACAACATTGTAAAAATGACGGTTGTGCCCGATAACTCTTGCCGGAATAAGACAGTTACCCGATTCTTTGAGCGACAATCCTCTGAAATATCCGTCAAAACCCCATTTTTCAAGATCAATTTTTAATTCTTCCAAGTTGCACTCACTCCTATTTGCAGACAAAAGTCGGGTTTATGAACTGGTTGTTTTTTGTAATGAAAAGCAGGATTTTACCAGGCATAACTGGGTTTTCGGAGGCTGCTAAAAAGAGTCTTTTCCCCGATTCAGCAGTTTCATTCTGTTTTATGTTCAGCGATTTGACGTATGCGAAATTGAGCAGATATCCGTTGTGTTCCGCAGTCAGAAGATAGCCCTCTTTTTTCATAGGCGATATCCCTGATGCAAGAACCGGAAAGGGGAGTGCCGCTGCTTCTTCAGGCGTTATGAAAACACCTCTCGCATTGTTCCAGCCGCTTTTCTTGGCACATTTGTAGAATTTTTTTAATTCGGGAATGACAGTTCTTACTTTTATTGAAGCGATTTCTGTTTCAACTCCTTTTTCTAACATTGCCATTTTTTCATCAAGGATTTTTTTTCTGCCGATGCTTTCGCTCAATATTTGTTCGTATCCTTCGAGCGCAAGTTTAGTATTTTTTAGTTCGTCATTAAGGTAAGCTATTGAAATATCATAAAATTTTATGCAATCAAAATCAAAACTTATGCAGTTTTCTTTCATTATCCGGGAAGATTTTTCGAGGAAAACAAGTTTTTTGTATTTCAGGAGTAAATCTGACGCAAGTTTCTGCACGACCTCAAGTTCCTGATCGTTTACCTTCATGGCAAAAACTACTTCGGCTTTTTCCCTTTCCATGCGTTCACGGATTATCTTGTTCTTTATGTCGCCGCCGAAAAGCAGTGCCTGCGGAAAAATAGATAATATTAAGAAAATACTAAAGAATTTCTTCATAGACAAAAACGAGATCACCCATGTATTTTATGTTGTGAAAGTCGCCTGAATAGGGCGGAGTCCATGAAGAAAAATCGCCTTTCTGTGGTTTTTTGCCGTTCGAATGGCGGTTGATTCTGTGGAAGAAAACCTTCCATTTATCGCCGTCTTTCGGAGGTTCTTTTGTTATTGATTTCCAAGGTATCGCGATTTCTGCGCTCCAGTTCATGTCTTTATCTGCATTTTCGTTAAGGGTTCCGTTGAGCGAAACGCCGTAAACAATTCCGGAATCCCATGAATCGTAGCGGTTTTTGCGTCTGCCGCCGCTGAATTTGGAATCGAATTTGACTCCTGCTGCCGAAACCTGAATTTCGTAGTAAGGAGTTGCGGTTCCTGTCGGATCGATGAATATTTCAACAACGTCATCATGGTCGTAAAGCGGATCATCGTTGTTTTTGAGTTCGGCGTAAATGTCGTTGTCATCAGCGATGAAGCCGATATAAAGGTATTTGTGATCCATAACCGCCATTACTGTGGTTTTTACCGGGCTGAGTTCGCTTCCGTCGGCAAGCCAGAACTTGTCGTCTTTGGATGAGTTGAGCCAGTAGCTTTCATCAAGTTTTCCGTCAATTTTTATCTGGTCACGAGAGTTTCCGGCAATGACGTAAACTTCCATCTGTTTTTTCATAATGTTGGGTTTTGTGATTTTTATACTGCCTATTTCCGCTCTGTTTTTGCCGTCATTGAATTTCTCTTCCGGAACAAGGCGGTCTTTGTCTTTGAAAAATCCGCCGCGGATGAACATTGTGTCGGTGTCGAAAGTAAGAGGAAGTTTTTCGACTGTAACAACATCTTTTATGATTTTGCCGAGGGCAAGTTCCTTTACTTTTCCGTCCAGAAATTCATGGTCAGCCGTGAAACGTTCTTCGCCGTCTTCGCTTTCAAAGTGGAAGAAAAGCTGGTAGCCTTCAGGAATCTGCTCTTTGAAGCGCCAGAAAGAGAAAATTTTGAAAGGTTCTCCGTGTCTCGGTTTGCGCGGTTCCGTGTAGTATCCAAGCAGTTCGATTTTTCCGTCATCAAGCTTGATTTCCGTTTTGGTTGCTGTTTTCATTTCGTCTTCCGAAACAACCCCTTCATGCGTTTTTGAACAAGCCGCAAAAGCTAAAAAAACAATCAAGGCAACGAGCAATTTCTTCATTTTTACCTCCAAGGTTACAAAAAATGCCCGAAACTGTACCACGCTTTTTTTAAAATGGTAGAAAAGATGTGCTTTTACGGATGATTTTGATATTTTTAAAAGTTGGTGTTTATGAGTTTCACCATTTTCGCGGCGGCGTTGCTTTCGTCTGAAACCATGAGGTAGTTGTTGCCGGAATTCTGCCAGTAAATGAGTTCTTTTCCGTTGTCGTTGCGGTGACGCGCTTTGCAGATGTCGTCTTTTTTTATGAGGCAGTCGCTTCCCGAAAAAAGTTTTTCGAGCTGCTCGTTGCGCTTTGAGAGGAAAAGTGTTCCTTTGATATTGTCATCGTTCGAGTCGAGAGTGATCTTTGCAGCCGGTCTATCCGCGATAGATGTGAATCTTCCGCTTATTTTCGGCCTTTTCGTAAAGCCTGAGAAAGTTACGGTCTTGAATTCTTTCTTGAGTTCTTCCTGTGCCGCGGCGCTGTTGCCGAATTCGTCGGGAAGGGCCTGGTTGTGGGCCGAAATTATCTCGTTTATGATGAGACTGTTCTCTTTCTCAACTCCCGAAATCGAGAAAACGAAGGCGAAAACAAGGCATGCGAATGAAAAGAAAGAGAAGGCGAGAGTTGCCGCACGGTTTTGGAAAAGGCCTTTGACAAAATCGATAAGCGGACGATTTTTCTTTGATTTCTGCTCTATCAGACTCAAAAAACCCTCTTTTTCGATCAGGGAAAGTTTTTCGTTTTCGGCAAAAACCTCGCTCGCCTTTTTTGTGAGAAGAATATCCTCGTATTTTTTGCGGCAAAGCGGGCAGCTTTTAATGTGGGCCGCCACTTCCGCGCTTTCAAGGTAGTCAAGTTCCTTGTCGGCGAACTGCTCGATAAAAAGTTCGTTGAAATCACACTTTTTAAGCATCTTTTCTATCCTTCTTTTCAACAATCTGTAATTCTTCTGCTTCTTTCCCAAGGGCTTTTTTCAGGAAGTTTCTGCCGCGGTGAAGCCTGCTCATCACTGTTCCAACGGGGATTTCGAGAGTCTGAGCCGTCTCCTCGTAAGAAAGCCCGTCAATGTGGATCATGACGATGACTTCTCGGTATTCTTCCGGCATTTTTTCAAAAGCCTCCCTGATTTTTTCCTTTAAAATCGGGTCGCTCAGCTCATCGGGCGAAATTCCGGTATCGGGAAACTCGATTACTGAGCCGTTTTCGTCATCTTTGGCGAATTCGGAGAAAGAAATTTCTCCCAAAATGGAATCACGCTTGATTTTGTTGATGAAATTGTTCTTCAAGATCCTGAAGATCCACGATTTGAAATGCTCTTCCTCTTTGTAGAGATGCTTCTTAGAAAGAACAGTCACAATCGTATCCTGCATGAGGTCTAGCGCCTTTTCGCGGTTTCCTGTGATGAAAAGGGCGTAGTTGAAAATCGTGTCTAAGTTTGTTTTAAGCAATTCTTCCATTTCACACCAAAAATGAACGTCGCGAAAGAAACATTTGAAAGATAAAAAATATTCCGGAAATTATTTCCAAAGGAAAACTTCTGTTGAAAAAATGAGGTTGAAATAGAAATGATTTCTTTCGACAAAGTATCTTCCTGCTGCCGGAGCGATATAGATGTTGACTGATTCATGCGGAGAAATGTATGTGCCTAGCCTGAGTTCCAAAGCGACTCTTGGATCGGAAGTTTCGGTCGGATCGGCTGTAACGATAGTCAGAATCTCGCCTCTGAAACCTGACATTTTTATTCCGGCGGAAATTGTGGCACCGGCTTCACCGCCCAGAAAAATTCTGTTGAAACGACGGCTTGTGAGGAATATTCCGTCTATTTTCAGAAGTCCAGCCGCATATTCGCTATCGAGCCACTGAAAGTCTATTCCGAATTTGAGTCCCGGATTCTGGAAACGATTTACCATAAGTCCGAAATCGAGATTGAGATACTGTATTAAAGGTGCATTGTAGAGAAAATTCGATTCTTCAAGTGATACAAGAATTGAAAGTGACGGCACTTTGTTTCCCGAAATCCTGTCATTGAGAACTGCGTGTAGGTTCGCGGAAAAAAGGGCGATAAATATTAAAACAAAAATCTTTTTACTCATGGCTTTTCTTTATCTCTCTTAAAACTGATTCGATCACGCGGTCGAAATCCCTCGAGCTTTCCATCGTCGTGAAGCAGTCAAGCGTCAGAATCCCGTCCTTTTTCTCGATTGTCGAAATCAAACCTAAATTTTCGTGGCTTTCGATCGTAAAGTGAAAGTAGAAATTGTCTTTCGCAGTCATTTTTATCACTCTATGCCACGCCATTTTCAACTCTCCTCAAAATGGAGTAGGGAACGAAATCACCTTCGAGCAGGATAAATTTCGAGTGGTTCGCCGCTTTCGCCTGCGTTCCGTCGGTGAAAGTGAGTATTTCCGGCAGTTTGTAAGTTCTTGTATGACCGTTTGGTTCCAGAATTTCGACTGTTTCACTGCCTTCAACATGGTTCCTGATCTCCGCTACGCAGCAGCCGTTCTCTTTTTCTTCGGTGATATTCGCCACGAATTCGGCTTCGGAGTTAGAGCCGTCGCCGCCCAGCTGGTAGTCGTCGGGAGTGACGCCGCCTTTCATGAAGCCGGTGGAGTAACCTCTGTTTTTGACGCGGTTGAGAAGGGTTTCGATTTCTTCACGCGGGATGTTTTCACCGTCAAGAAGCCTTCTGTAAAGCGAAACGACCGATGCTACATAGTGGATAGACTTCATTCTTCCTTCGATTTTGAAGGAATCTACGCCGAGTTCTTTGAGCGGAGTGATGTAGTCGAAAAGGGCGAGTTCCTTCGGGTTGAAGATGTATGTTCCGCGTTCGTCCTCGCCGACAGGCATATATTCGCCTTCGCGTTTTTCTTCGACTACAGCGTATTTCCAGCGGCAGGGGTGAGTGCATTCGCCTCGGTTCGCTTTTCTTCCGGTGAGCCAGTCGCTTATCGCGCATCTGCCCGACATGCTGAAACAGACCGCACCGTGGACAAAAACCTCGATTTCCGCTTCTTTGTATTTGTTTTCCGCGATTTCTTTGATTTTTTCAAACGAAAGTTCACGTGCAAGATTTACCCTTTTCGCGCCGTAATCGTAATATGCGTTCACGGTTTCCCATGAAACGGTGTTTGCCTGCGTCGAAATGTGTAGCGGTACTTTGAGTCCCGCTTTTTTGAGTGCCGTAATAACGCCGAAATCGCTCACGATGAATGCATCGGCATTGCATTCCGCAAGCTGTCCTGCCGTTTCAACCAGGTCTTTGTATTCGCCGGAATATGGATAGATATTCAGAGTTATGTAGCCTTTTTTGCCGTTTTTATGAAGCCTTTCAAGGGCTTTCGCGGCATCGTCGAGAGTGAAATTTCCGGCAAAAGAGCGGAGTGAAAATCTGTCAACACCGAAATATATCGCATCGGCACCGTAAATATCGGCCCAGACTAATTTTTCGGGATTTCCTGCGGGAGCGAGAAGTTCAGCCATTATACACCTCTAAAAAAAACCGTTGAATTAACTTGGTAAAAGCGCTTTGTGTCAAGTTTTCTACCTGTCAAAAATATTTGTCGAAGCGATATGCTCCCTGATTTCGTCAATGTGGGAGATTCTGACAATTTCGGTTTTACCGGGATATTTTTTCTCTTTGTTGCTGCGCTCAACAGGAGCGAAGATCTTGCTCAGGCCGAGTCGTGCCCCTTCTTTCAGCATGATCTCTAGTCCCGGAACTTCGCGCACTTCACCGCCCAATCCGATTTCTCCTACAAATGCCCAGTCAACGGGGAGCGAAAGGTTTAAAACCGACGAGAAAAGCGAGGCCGCAAGGGGCAGATCGACGCACGGAGTCTTGATTTTAAGGCCTCCGACAATGTTTACGAAAATATCGAAATTCGAGAAATATATGTCGCATCTTTTTTCGAGAATAGCGCAGATCATGGCGAGTCTTCCACTGTCGATCCCTGTTACGACGCGGCGCGGCTGCGGCAGATTCGAGTTCGTGACGAGCGACTGGACTTCGATCAGAAACGGGCGGGTCCCTTCGAGAACAAGCGCTCTTGCCGAGCCTGAGATCGAGCCGATGTTGTCGGAAAGAAAAAACTGGCTCGGATTTTCGACTTCGGTGAGCCCGTTCGATGTCATCGTGAAAATCCCTATTTCGTCAGTTGCTCCGAAACGGTTTTTAGAGCAGCGCAGGACCCTGTATCCGAGCGATGGATCGCCTTCGAAAATAAGCACCGAATCGACCATGTGCTCAAGCAGCATCGGGCCTGCGATCTCGCCGTTTTTGGTGACATGTCCTACTACGAAAACCGTGATCCCTTTTCTTTTCGCCGTTTCGAGAAGTCTGACGGCGCACTCTTTGATCTGGCTCACGGAACCGGGGATTCCCAGGACTGACGGCGAATAGACCGACTGAATGGAGTCACAGAAAAGAACATCAAAATCCTCTTCCTCAAGTTTTGCGCGGAGTTTGTCGAGGTTGCTTTCGTTGGAAAGAAAAAGGCTCCCGCAACCTTTTTTGCCGGCGAGCCTTTCAAAGCGGATCTTGACTTGCGAAACGCTCTCTTCCGCCGAAAGATAGAGCACTTTGCACTGCTTCGAAAGTTCGAGCGCCGTCTGGAGCATGAGCGTCGATTTTCCGACTCCCGGATGGCCGCTGATAAGGTTGTAACTTCCTTTTACAACGCCGCCGCCCAGGATCCTGTCGAGCTCCTTGTATCCCGTTTTCACCCTTTCGTTGTCAACGCTTTTGACCTCTGAAATGTGGGTATAGACCGCATCTGGAGAAGTCGCGAAAAGCCTGTGGTTCTCTTCAGGAGCGACAGTTTCATCCTTTTCTTCGAGAGTGTTCCACTCTCCGCATTCGGGGCATCTTCCCATCCATTTCGGAGTTGTGTATGAGCAGTTAGTGCATACGAAAGAAGTTCTTTTCTTTACCATTTTGACCTCGTTTTTTAGTCTCAAAAAACGGCGGAGTATAACAGAAAAAGAGTTCAAAACAAGGTCAGGGCAAAAACTTGTCAGCGCCCCTTGATGTCGGTGAGATTGAAATGTTTAATTCCCGGAAAATTTCAATCAGTAAAATTTAATTTTTCCAGTTCAAGAAGCAGAGTTTTGTTTTTGATCCCGCCGCCATAGCCGGTGAGTTTTCCGTTTGCGCCGATGACCCTGTGACACGGAATTATGATGCAGATGGGGTTCCAGCCGAGAGCTCCGCCGACTGCCTGTGCCGACATTTTCGCTACGTGGCGGCGGTTTGCGATCCTTTGCGCTATTTCGCCGTAAGTTGTTGTTTTTCCAAAAGGAATTTTGGATGTTTCTTCCAAGACATCTTTTCTAAAGGCAGAGGAAAATTCGATTTTATATTTTGGCAGCCAGTCCGGCTGGCAACCGCTGAAATAGATGTCGAGCCAGCGGCAGGTTTCCGCGAAAACCGGCAGATTTTCTGTTTCGTCAAATTCGCTTTTGCATTGTTCGAACCTGAGTCCGGTGAGAAACTTTCCGTCCGATTCCATCACGATGTCGTCGAAACCGTCAGGCGTAATGTATTTTGATTTGAATATCATCGCTAACCCTGGAACAATATGCGTTTAGAGCACTTTTTCTGTGAATTCTTCAATTTCTTTAATGAAATCAGATATCTGCTCAACTGATGAAGGCGGTTTGAGGCCGCTGAATTTAGCAGTTGCGGCTTCTACTGCCTGATGTATTCCTCTGATTTTGATCTCGCCTTTGAGAAACTTTTCAACGGCGGTTTCATCCGAGATCGCGAATGCGACCATACCGGAATAATCACGGTTTCTGAGGAGTTCGAAAGCGGTTTTGAGAAGCGGATATTTTACAAGGTCGGGAGGCATGAAAGTCATGGTTTTGCCCGTAAATTCAAAGTTCATTTCGGGAAATTTTTCGGCGACATCAAGCATTCCGGGGTAGGAGAGTGCCGCCGCGATCGGAACAAGCATGTTTCCTACGGCGTTCTGCGAAATTGCCGAGCCGTCCTTGAAAAGAAGCGCAGCGTGAACATTTACGCTCGGATGGACGAGGACATCGAGTTTTTCGGGTTCAATGCCGAAAAGCCAGAAAGCTTCGAAAAGTTCCAGCCCTTTGTTGAGCATTGTTGCACTGTCGATTGTTACTTTCTGTCCCATGCTCCAGACTGGGTGCCTGAGTGCCGCAGCCGCGTCGGCGTTTTCCATTTCTGTTGCGCTCATATCACGCAAAGCTCCGCCGGAAGCTGTGATATAGACTTTAGCCAGAGTTTCGCGGTTGCATTTTTCAAGAAGCTGCATGAGTGCTGCGTGTTCGCTGTCGATCGGGATTATTTTTGTGCGGTCGGAAGTGACTTTTTGGCCGAGATAATATCCTGCGATTACCAGCGATTCCTTGTTCGCCAGGCAGACCGGAATTCCGCGTTTTATTGCTTTGATCGTGATTTTCCAGCCCGATTTTCCCGGCAGAGCCATCACGATTTTATCGGGAGCGAGGTCGAGAAGGCGCATGATTCCTTCTTCGCCGGAATATACTTTGCCTCCGAATGTGACTTTTTCCGCATCCGCCGCATCTGAAACTGCCACAGCCTTCAACGATTGGTGACGCGGAATCATTTCGTTGAGAAGCGTTACGTTTTTTCCTGCCGAGCAACCGATTATTTCAAATTTGTCGCTGTAAGCTCTGACGAGGCGCTCGGTGTTCGTACCGATCGAGCCCGTGATACCGAAAATTACGATTTTATCCGACATAGCTTTTTACAAGAAGGGAAACGAAAACGATAACTGCCGAGACGAGAAGAGAATCGGTTCTGTCGAACAAGCCGCCGTGGCCGGGAATCAGATTGCTGGAATCCTTGACGCCGGCGCCGCGTTTGATGAGCGATTCGATAAGGTCGCCGAACTGCGCAAAAATGCCGTCAAGAAGCGCTACGACGAGGACGAACCAGATATTTTCGTTTTTAAGAAGGGTGAGAGCAAAGACAAGGCCGGCAATAACCGAAAAAATCATGCCGGAAACCGCTCCTTCCCAGGTTTTTTTGGGGCTTATCGCAGGAGCAAATTTGTGTTTGCCGAGCGCTTTGCCGCCGAAATATGCCGCACTGTCGCAGACCCACGGAATTACGAGCATGAAAAGAAACCAGTGTGCGTTGGAATATGGAAACTTTTCAAACAGCGGTTCAAGTCCGGAAGTGTAGCTTTTGATGAGCGGGAAAAGTCCGAAAATTATGCCGAAGTAGAAAAATCCGAAGAAGTAGACGTTCATTCTTCTGAATTTCACTGCAATTTCATCTTTGCCGGTGAGAGCGATCATCGGAATGAGTGCTACGCCTGCAAAAAGTACCGTAAGAAACTGCTTGAGAGGCATACAAAGTTTCCAGAATGCCTCGCCGCTTTTTGCCATTTCAGCAATGTTTGCAGTCGCAGGATCCGCCGCTGCAAGGAAAATTGCGTCCATCCGCATGATGGAATTTGCCATCGAAAGCATGAGTATCGCCGCAATGATGAAAAGAGGGTGATTTCTTTCCTTGAACATCGAAAGATATTCGGCAAACGTAAAAAATGCGACGGCAATGATGAGATAATTGAAAATTGCGGGCGGCAGGAAGTAGATCATTCCGACTACCGCGGCAATTCCTATTACAGCTGTTATGATGCGTGTTTTCATAAAAAACTCCGTTAAAATCAGATACTTGCTTGATTAGTCTCCGCTGATTTTCCAGCCTGCGTTTCTGAGAGCTGCAAAAACTTTCTGCTGGGTCTCTTTCATCTCATCGATTGTGAGAGTGCGCTCTTTCGCGTTGAGGACGACTCTCATTGTGATGCTTGCAAAACCAGGAAGGATCGGGAAACCGGTGAATTTGTCAACAAGTTTGGTTTCGATGAAAATTTTCGGGTCAACCGCTTTTTTGACGACATTAAGAAGCTGCGAGCTTTCTGTTCTTTCGGGAACGATCGCCGAAACGTCGAAACTCGTCGAGGGGAATTTGAGGAGCTGCGTGAATTTTGTGTTTCTTTCAGGCAGATCGAAAAGCATCGTCTGCTCGATTTCGATGTATGCAACGGGAACGTTGATGTCGCATTTTTTGAGGATCCCGGGGTGAACTTCGCCGAAAATCGCGATCGGATCTTTGCCAGCAAGGACGACTGCCGACTTGTTCGGATGAAGGAATTCCGTTCCGCAGAGAGCGTTGCCAGTGATCCTTTCGAAACGAAGCGGCGGAGTTCTGAGCTCTTTCGCGATAGAAACCATGATCCTCTTCGTGTATTCAAAGAGTTCCGGTGTTCCGACAGCGATTATGCCGATCCTCTTCCTTTCGTCGTCAACTGTGAAGATTCGGCCGAATTCAAAAAGAGTGAACTGCTTGAAATTCTTGAGATTTTCGTGAACATTTTTGACCAAGCCCTGGAAAAGCGAATATCTGAGGTAAGGTGTGTCTCTTTCATCGACCGTCTCGACGATCTTTTCCTTCGGGAACGGAACGAGCTCGAGGTCGTTAGCTCCGTAGAAAGAGTAGTTCATAACTTCGTTCGCACCGAATCCTTTTGCAAGGAGGTTTTTCAAAATCTCGGTCTTTTCCATATCTTTGTTGCGTGCCGGACGCTCGACTTCAAAGTAGGGGCTCTGCGGCTTGATGTTGTTGAAGCCGTAAAGTCTGCCGACTTCTTCGACGATATCTTCGGCGATCGAAACATCTTTGCTTCTTCTGTGAGCCGGGACTTCGATCGTGAGTTTTCCTCCGTCGTTTTTTACGCCGAAATCGAGGTAGGTGAGCATCGAAACTATCTTTTCATCGCTGAGATCAGCTTTGGGAATGCCGAGAAGCGAGCGGATCCTGTCAGTCGTGATGACGATATTTCCTTTGAAGCCGTAGCCCTCGCTGTTGTCAGCCGTTGCAAGTTCCGAAGTGATTATTGCACCCGGAATTATCTCTTTGATGAGAGTTACGATGCGCTCCATCGCAAGGTAGCAGTTTTCGACCCAGAGCGACTTTTCGTATCTGTTGACCGCGTCGGTTCTGAGGTCGAGCCTGTTTGCCGTTCTGCGGACGCTTGCCGGTGAGAAAAGAGCCGATTCGATGAAGATTTCGGTCGTATCGTCCTTGATTTCGCTGTTGAGACCGCCCATGACGCCTGCGATTGCAAGGCTTCTCGTCTCGTCAGCGATGACTGCGTCTGTCGATTTGAGAACTCGAGGAACATTGTCTAAAGTCGTGAAGTTTTCGCCTTCGAATGCGTCACGGATCACGATTTTGTTGCCAGCGATGTCGCGTCTGTCAAAGGTGTGGAGCGGATGACCGACTTCATACATGACGTAGTTCGCGATATCGACGATGTTGTTTATCGGACGGAGTCCTACATTTTCAAGTCTCGCCTTCATCCAATCGGGCGAAGGAGCGGTTTTGAGGTTAGAGACTTTGAGGCCGAGATAGTGGAGGCAGCGCGGAGTTTTGATTTCGATTTCGAATTTTTCGTCAACTCTGTCGGCTTTGATGCCTGTGTATTTGAGTTCGCGCTTCCACGGAAGTTCAAAGATCGCCCTGATTTCACGCGCAATTCCGTAGTGACCCCAGAGGTCGGGACGATGATTTATTGTCTTGTTCTCGATTTCAATCACGAAATCCTGTCTGTTGAAGATTTGTTTGAGGGGAACGCCGATTTCGGTCGCCGGATCAAGAACCATAATGCCTGTGTGGTCTGTTCCGAGGCCGAGTTCGTCTTCAGCGCAGATCATGCCGCAGCTTTCAACTCCGCGGATTTTTGCCGGTTTTATCTCGAAATTACCCGGAAGAACTGTTCCCAACGGAGCAAAGGCGACAGTCTGGCCTTCAGCGATATTCGGTGCGCCGCAGACAACGGTCTGCTCTTTTTTGCCGTCAAAAACAGTAGCCAGATGAAGGTGATCCGAATTCGGATGGTTCTCGACTTTCATTACTTTCGCCGTGATAACCTGATCAAAGTGCTTGAAAAGCCACTCGTAATCCTCGACTTCCGCCGATTTCATCGTCAGCTGTTTCGCGATCTCTTCCGCGGCTATTCCGCTGAGATCTATGTAGTCGTTAAGCCAGTTCAAAGATAATTTCATAATAATCTCTCCTAAGTTATAAAAATTCAATTGTTATAGCACAAAAAAACGGGAGTTTTATAGTCAAGTGCGTCCGAAATGCAAGAAACGGCCACAAAATTTTAAGCGTCATTCTGAGCAAAGCGAAGAATCCTGAGATGTTTCACGTTCGTTCAACATGACGAATATGCTTTTTTGCTCTTTTGATTGTTTTAACTATAATCTCTGGTTTTTTGATTTTTAGGGAGGAATCGTATGAAACCTATCGAACTCAAAAATGTCAGGAAAGTTTTTAATCACCCTATGAAAGTCTGGTCGAAAATAGAGTCAGTCAAAGACCTTTCTTTCTCAATGGAACAGGGTGAAATAATAGGATTCGTCGGTCACAACGGCGCGGGAAAGACGACGACAATCAAAATGATAATGGGATTTATAACTCCGACTTCAGGCGAAATTTCAGTGTTCGGCAAAAAGCCGGGAGACCGTGAAGTGAAGAGCAAAATCGGCTTCCTGCCGGAGAGACCATATTTTTATTCGGAACTTACCGCGATGGAAGTTTTGAAATATTTCGGAAAACTTTCGGGAATAAGCGGCAGGATTCTTACCGACAAGGCTGAAAACGTGCTCAAAAAAGTGGGACTTTTCGAGGACAGAAACAGAAAGCTCGCAAGTTATTCGAAAGGTATGCTCCAGAGAATCGGCCTGGCTCAGGCGATAATCCACGACCCCGAACTTGTCATTATGGACGAACCGATGAGCGGCCTCGATCCTATCGGCAGAAAAGAGGTCAAAGACATTATCCGTGGTCTTAAAAAAGACGGAAAAAGCGTCATTTTTTCAAGCCACATTCTGAGCGATATCGAAAACCTTTCCGATAGAGTTCTTATCATCGAGCACGGAAAGCTCAAGAGTTTCGGTTCTCTGCATGAAATTATCCGACCAGAAGATGTCAGATATTCGATTGAATTTTCGTGTGACAAGAGCATGAAAGATGCCGTTTTTGCACTTTTCAGCGGTGTCAGACTCGTTTCGGACAGATTCGTTCTCGATTGCGCCGACATCAGCGATTTCAATGCGAAACTTGCCGAAGTCGTAGCCAAAGGATACACGGTTTTCAACGCGAACGGTTCGTATCCTTCGCTGGAAGAGATAGTTTTCAAAGATATTAAGGAGGGATAGAATGGACAGTGTTAAAAGAATCACAAGTGTTTCGTTTTATACTTTTCTTGAGATGGTTCGCAGCAAAGTGCTTTACATTCTTCTTTTCTTCGCCCTTTTCATTTTTGCACTCGGAATAGGAATCACACAGATGACAATAGGCAATGTGCAGGATATCATCAGCGATATCGGGCTTGGAACAATCGAGATTTTTTCGACGGTTCTTTCGATTTTCCTTGGAATTTCGCTTGTCCATAAGGAACTTTCTCTGAAAACGCTGCATCCGCTTCTGGCTCGTCCAATCGCGCGCCCCGAGTACATTTTGGGAAAATTTTTCGGAATGGTTCTCCTTATTGTCGTTGAAATTGTCGTAATGTGCATAATTTTTGCGATACTTCTTGCTGTTTTCGGCGGATTTTCGCGCTTTTTCGGCTATCTTCCGGCAGTTTACACGATTTTTCTCCAGACATGCACAGTTATTTCGGTCGCAGTTCTCTGTTCAACGCTTACCGAACCGGCAGTCGCTGCGATGCTCACGATTTCTTTTTATCTGATCGGTGCGACTTCGTACAATCTGGTTTACGCGATAACGAAAAGAAGCTCCGAATTTGTGGTTAACCTCGTTACGACTCTGCGCTATGTTCTTCCCGATTTTTCGCATTTCAACATCAAGGACAATCTGGTTTACGGTCGCGGTCTGGACGGTTTGAGCCTCGGATTTGCATCTGTTTACGCACTTTTGATCATTGTAATCGTTCTTTCGCTTGCAGTAATGTTCTTCAACAATAAAGAGATTTCATAGGAGGCGGAAATGCTTAGAAAAGGTGACATCGCTCCCGAATTCAAACTTCAGGATTCGCACGGGACAGAGATAAAACTTTCAGATTTTACGGGTTACAACGTTGTTCTTTACTTCTATCCGCGCGACAACACTTCAGGTTGCACGACAGAGGCGAAGGAGTTCACCGAACTTGTAGACAAATTCAAGGAAAAACATGCAGTCATCATCGGAATAAGCCCCGATTCTGTCGAATCACACCGCAAATTTGAGGAAAAACACGGCCTCAGAGTTCTTCTTCTTTCCGACCCGGACAAGGAAGTTCTCCAGAAATACGGCGCATGGCAGCTCAAAAAACTTTATGGCAAAGAGTCAATGGGTGTTGTCAGAACGACCTATCTCATCGGCACTGACGGAAAAATCGCTGAAGTCTTCGAAAAAGTCAAAGCGGCAGGCCACGCCGCAAAAGTTTTTTGCTCGCTTAATTGATTGTCGTCACGCCGAACCGTAACGACGTCACGCCGTCACGGCGTAACGTTATTTCTTGAATTTCTTATCCCGGTTTTTGAAATCCTCACCGTAACCGCCGCGTTTTTTGTCTTTGCGGTCTTTGCGGTGAAAATCGTTTGATTTCCGTGACTTGTGCTTTTCATCGCCGTCGTGTCTGCGGTTTGTTTTTCCGAAGCCGCGGTTGGTTTTTGAGTGCTTGTTTTCCTCTTTCTGCATGAGTTGGCGGATTCTTTTTTCGGAAAATCCGATCTGGTCGGGTTCTTCCTCCGTTTCAGGCGGTTCTTCAAGAAGCATCGAGGCGAGAATTATCGCAATCGAGCGCGGATCAAGCTCAGCTTCAAGCTTTTCGACAAGTTCGAGTCCCGCTTTGTCCGGGGTGTATTCGAGAATTTCTTCGATAAGGCGGTTCGAGCGTTCTTTTCTGAGATTGTGCAGAGTCGGGATAACTTTGACTTCAATCGAAGAGCCGACATTTTTCTCGATTCTGCGTATGTTCCGAAACTCAGACGGCGTGACAAGAGTTATCGCGATTCCTTTGTTTCCCGCTCTGCCGGTCCTTCCGACGCGGTGGATGTAGCTTTTTGCGTTGAATGGAATGTGGTAGTTGAAAACGTGGCTCACATCGGCGATGTCAAGTCCGCGTGCAGCGACATCGGTCGCGACCAGAATATCGATCATCCCTTTGCGGAAGCTAGACATCACCTGATTTCTCTGCGACTGATCCAAGTCGCCGTGGAGCGCTTTCGCGTTGAAGCCTTTTGCAACAAGAAAAGTGCTGAGCTCGTCAACTTCAAGTTTTGTGCGGCAGAAAAGTATCGCTTTTTCGGGATTTTCCGATTCAATGAGGCGCGTTATCGCGATCCGTTTTTCCTCTTCCTCGACGATATAGTATGACTGCTCGATATCGGTGTTCGTCGATTCATCGACAGTTTCGGCCTTTATCGAAACAGGGTCTTTGAGGATTGATTCAGCGAGTTTTTTGATTTCTTCGGGCATTGTAGCCGAGAAAAGGAGGGTTTGGCGGTTTTCCGGCATGAAGTCGAATATTGCCATGATGTCGTCGTAAAAACCCATGTCAAGCATTTCGTCCGCTTCGTCAAGAACGACAGTTACGGGTTCAATAATCTCGATCTTTCCTGATTTCAGCATATCGAGAAGTCTTCCCGGAGTCGCCGCGAGAACCTGAGTCCCGCTTTCAAGAAGTTTGAGCTGTCTCGAATAGGAGTGTCCGCCTAAAATCGAGCAGGTGCGGATCCCGGCGAATTTTCCAAGACGGTAAAGCTCGTCGCTTATTTGTGCCGCAAGTTCTCGAGTAGGGGAAATTACTATAAGTTCGATTCCGACATTTCTCAGCATGTTGTTCATCACAGGCAGACCGAAAGCGGCCGTTTTGCCTGTTCCCGTGTGTGACTGTGCGATTACGTCTTTTCCTTCTAAAATCAAAGGAATAGCCTGAGCCTGAATCGGGCTAGGAATTTTGAAACCTGCTTCGCGGATTCCTTCCATTATGTCGCTTTTGAAGCCGAAATCTTCAAAAGTCATATCTGTTGCCATTTCGGCGAATTTTTCAGTCATTATGCCTCAAAATACACTTTCACTATTGATAAATTTTTGAAAAAACTGGAATTTTTTGGATTAAGAAAAGGAAAAACAATTAAACTTAGAATCTGTAAGCAACTTCAGCCATGAAGTGGGAATCAGTGTTCCAATGCCAATGGTTATGACCGTTGCCTGCGTTGCCGCCGAAACCGCCTTTAAGAATCCAGTTGCCTTCGAAAACAAGGCTTGCACCAAGACCCCAAACGAAGCTTGCTCTGATTTTATCAGCTGTATCGGCATTGTCGTTTGCTTCACTTGCATGGTCGCCGCCGAATGCACCGAAATCAAGGCTGACACCCATGGAGATCCAGGGACCAACAGCTTTAAGAGGACCAGCACCTTTCATCTGTGTGGTGTCGAATTCGTAAGCGAAATTTCCCTGAACAGGAAGTTTCATAATGTGCCATTTTGTGTCTGTGCCGTGTGTCGGAACCCAGTACTCAAAAGCGAGATCAAGACCGGCATACATTTTACCGCTGCCGTCATGAGCTTTTGTTGTAGCTTTTTCCCAAACTTTCCAGTCAACATCTGCACCGAGAGAAATACCAAACTGGTTGTCAGGATCCTCAACGCTGAAAGCTGTACCAAGACCGAGAGTCGGCTGCCAGTAGCCGAGTTCAGCGAAAAGACCGAATGTGCAGCAGAAAAGCGCTGCAAAAACCAAAAACTTTTTCATAACATCCTCCAAAATAAAATAACAAAATTGGTTAGACCAAAACTAAAAACGCGAGATAGTATCCATAAAAAAAATGAAGTCAAAAAAACTTCAAAAAAAGAAAATTAATCCCTGACGTAGTGCGGCATTTCGAAAGGAATTACCATTGAAATCTCGACGAGTCCGCCGATTTCACCATTGTCTTTATACCACGGAGCCTGGTATATCATTTTTTTGCGTCCTTTTTTCTCGATGGTGTAGATGTTCGGATGATCGTTCTTCATCATGTCGTGCATTTTGTCGATTGATGCCTGCTGGTGGCACTTCATCAGATTTTCGCCGATCATGTTTCTGCCGCCGGAAAGGGCGTTGCATGCAGCTTCATTCATGTCTAAAATGTTTCCTTCGGTATCCATGACGGTTATTGCCGCCCCGAATTTGTCAACCCAGTCTCTGAACATGTTTCCTCCTTGTTTGAGTTGTGTTTTTCCTGTCGCCGGGAGTGCCGGCAAACAAAACGCCCGATTTTAGCCTGTTTTTTTATGAAATGCGAGAGTTATTTATGCTGACGGGAATTTTTATTTCTGATTATGAAAAATCTTTGTATGATGCAGTGTTTTTAGTCGGGGTTTGCATGATTTTTTTATACGACGGCACATTCGAAGGATTTATGAGCGCGGTTTTTGATGCTTTTTTGGTAAAAGAAGAAATCGAGATTGGGAAAAAATCTGCTTGGCAGCAACAGCTTTTTGCCGAAACGCGGGAAGTCGAAACTTCACCGGAAAAGGCGGAAAGGGTTGCATTAAAACTTCTGGAAATATGCGGAGAGCGCGGATTTACGGCGATAGTCTATATCTTTCTTTCGGAAGAAGAACATTGCGAAACTTACGGTTTTTATCTGATAAAAGCTGCTTTGAAGAACGGAAAAAAGGCTTTCTCGTGTTTCCAGGATGAAAGGATAGCAACTGCTATGATGATGCGTAAAAAAGTGTCGCGTGAATACGATAAAATGCTCGGTCTGCTGCGGTTTTCCGAACTTTCAAACGGCATTTTCTATGCACCTTTCGAACCCGATTTCAACCTTATTCCGCTTCTTGTTCCCCATTTTTACGAGCGTCTTTCGGGAACGAAGTGGATGATTCACGATCTCAGGCGCGGAATAGCCGTCTATCATGCCGAAGGAAAAACTGAAAATGTTGAATTTATTGACGAAATCACATCTCACATGAATATGGAAATACTTCTCGGAAAATCTGAAAACGAGGATTCTTTCGAAAAAATGTGGTCGAATTATTTCAAGATAATAGCGATCGAAAGCCGCATAAATCCCAAGCTCCAGCTGCGTTTTGTGCCGCAGAGATACTGGAAACACCTGACAGAAAGGAAGATAATGGAAGGAGAATAATATGAGCAAATTCGGTAAATTTGACGAAAAAGAGACCAAAGAAGGCAACATCAGACGTGTTTTCTCTATATTTTTGGGGAAACGTGAAAATGAAAAACTGAGTTTGTGCACCAAAGAAGAAAGAGAGGACTGGGATACATTCAAGAAAGGGCATCCGGCAGATGAATACGCAAAAAGTTTCCTCCGCGTCTGCGACAAGGCGCAAAGAGAAGAACTGATGAAAGTGACGGCGGAACTCTTGACCGAAGAAGAGGCAGGACAGCTGCTCAAAATTGCGAATTACGATGACGGCAAGTTCTGGTTTGCCGATAAATCTTTGAGTGACAAGGAGAAGTTTGCAGGAGGTTTTTATCACAAAGTTCTGCCTGCGGTAATGTCGGTTTTCAACCCGCGCTTTGATGCTGTAAGAGTTGATTTCCTCAGATATTTCATACTTTGGGACAACTTTGCGGAAGAACGCCGCTATGAAAAGGAATACGATACTCTTACTGATAATTTTTTTGTTCCGAAAGATAGGTTTGATGCCTTTAAAAGCGGAGACACTCTTAAAAAACTTAAAACTATCAGTGATATTCCGGCATTATACAAATTCGCGGCTGATGAAATTTCCTGCGTGAGCTTTGAAAAACATCTTGACAGAAATATCTATCAAAACGAAGTGGAATATTTGAGGGATCGGATTTTGATCGCAGACTACAACAATGCTGCAAGGTGTTTTTACAAAATTTGCAAAGGGATTCTCAACAATACCGCTTTTTTGAATGACGCAGTAAATCAGAATATGCTTTCCGCAAAGTTTGTTTTTGAAACTTTGAAGTACAAGGACTATTTGACAAAATTTCATGAAATTTTCGCAACTACTTCCAAGATGTTCATGGCCGCGAAGAGTGATGAAGAAGTCAGGGCTTTACGGAAGAAACATGAAGGTAGAGGTATATATGTCGTCAAAGTTGAAAACGACGATTCTTTGAAGGAAATGATGTCGGAACATGACAGTTATGACGAAATTCTCGAACGTGAAACAAAAGAGAAACTCGCCGGAATCTTATTTGCAGATGAAGAAATGAAAAATTACCTTACCGAAAAAGTTTCCAGGTTCGGCATTGATGAATTCAGAAACAGCGAGTTTTTCTCTTTTATGATGAAGCTTGATCCTGGGTATAGAATACCGATAAAAAGGCGTGTGTTTAAAGTGAATTTAAAAAATTTGGAGGAGTTGAGAGACGCCTGCGATCTTTTTGTGAATTTCGGCGAGATTCTGCTGGGGCAGCAGGAACGCTGCTGCAACGATGAACCAGTGGAGTCTCAGGAGAGAGTTGAGTATCTCAAGGAGTTTCTTGAGGAATGGGTGCGCGGAAAATGGTATTTTACGGAGCTTCCGGAACTTTTTCAGAAAATAGTTTTAACTTCGCATACATTGGATTTTTGCGGAAAAAGTGCCGATTTTTCAGAGGTCGGCATCGACAAGGATGCTTTGAAAAAAGATATAGACACTTTTCTGGGTGAGCTTAAAAAAATCGCTGCATCTGGCGGCAAACCGTCTGATTATTATGCAAACGAGCCTTTTGAATCTTATACTATTTCCAATGTCGAATCCTATGTATCGACTCAGGCGTTTCACACAGCCGTCTCGTTTTTGATAAACTGTTTCGGTGCATGGAAAGCGGTAAAGCCGTTGCTTGCGATTTTCAGGAATCTCAAGGAGCAGGCGTATTCGATCGACATGGAACATTACGAGTATGACCGCTACACTTGGGCTTTTGTGCCGCTGCGTCTGACTCCGCTTCTCGGTTCGCTGGAAACTGAAGAAGCTGCCGGAGTATGCGAAGAGTGGTTCAAATATCTTGCTGAGCAGCTCAAATCTGCGGATGATTTTGTAATAGAGAAGCGCAAGGAAAACCCTGAAAATGTGCCGGAAGAGTTCAGGGAAGGCTACGACATAAAAATTATCGAGCCGCATCCGCTCTGGAGGGAGGCTTACTGCGAAGCGGCAGGAGATCTTAGAGTCAATCTTGGATTCAACAACTGCAAAGTTTTTAACCACTTGAAAAAGAACGATATCGACAAAGATGTCAGGGAAGCAGCTGAAAAAACTCTTGAGCGCATTGAAAAAATCAAAGAAAAATTCGATTCAGGCTCAAGAAAAAGGGCTCTTCTCAACGCGTGGTGGTGGTACAGAGTGGCCCATTTAAAGAGCTTGGGAATAGATTTCGACTGGGTTTCCGCGCAGAACCTCAAAAGTAAGGAAGTCAAAATAAATTACCCGAAAATTTATTAAGGTTGACCGTCATTCTGAGTGAAACGAAGAATCTCAGAGATGTTTCGCATAGCTCAACATGACAGGAAAATGCGGGCGAGCCGCCTGCGCTCCGACAAAAAACTTGATTTTTATAGTGAAATTCCCATAATTTCCGTGTTTATTGTTGCGCTGTGAGCAGCAGATGTTATTTGTGCGATCTGGGAATGATTTCCCGCTTTTCGCGAACGGTGAGCATTTCGCCGGCAGATAACGAAGTTGCCAAAAGCCGTTAAAAGGTTTTTTGGACTTTGAATGGTTGTTTACCGCAAGTAAGCATTCATTTATTTCAGCATAACAATCGGTCGTTTTAAAAATTCAGGGCTTGGTTTTGGTTTGAAGCCTTTTTGTAAACCGATTGCGCTAAAATCCAAAATTCCTTGCAACAAGTTGATTTTATTAACTTTTTGTAAGGCATTAGAAAAAAACTTTTATGCCAAAATGGTAGCTGTAGGCAAAATTGGTTTTTTTTTGATGCAAAGGGGGATTATGGGAAAAATTAGTGATGCGGAGACCTTGGTGCTTTTCGATTTTATTCGGGAGCTTGGCTACGAAAATCCAGGGAAACTTGCGAACTGGGTTCGCGAAATTATCAAAAACAAGGAAGATTTTGACAAACGGTTTCATGTTCCGAGTGCCGACAGTTTTTTCAACAGGCGTGAAGACAAGTTCATGCTTTCTCCTGAAGCCAAAATTCTGGTCGAAAATCTCTGTTTTTTAAAGCCATACATGTCGTGTTTCGGAAAATCTCTTGAAAGCCATCGGGAATTCCAGCCTTACCGCATTCTTGGCGGAGAGAAAACCGACAAGGCTGCTCTTGAGAAAAAGTTCAAGAGGCTGAAGATGGAACTTCAGGCTGAAAAAGAAAGAAACGAGCGTGCTATGGCCGATCTGGAGTATTTCCATTCAATTCTTTTAAGCGATCAACCAATTGATATTACTGAGAAAAAATTAAAAGGAGATAAATGTGAGGATGATCAATAATTTTTTTTGCGTACCAAATTGGTAGTCATAAATGGAAGTGGTTTTGTGGTTTTAATAATTTTTTGGAGGTTAAAGATGAAAAAATTTCTTGCTTGTGCAGCTCTTTTTGCTGCGATGTTTCTGACGGTTTCATGCGGCGGAAGTGACAGCGGTAACGACAACAACGAACAGGGTGGAAACGGCACTGCCGAACAGCTTTGTCACTACGGCGATTACAAGTGCGACGGCGGAAATTCATATTTCTGCGGCTACATGGAGTCTGGCAACGATCTGACCTGGAAATTTGCGGAACAGTGTGCGAACGGCTGTGATTCCGTGACAGGAAAATGTTCTTCAGGATCAGACAACGGCGGAGACAACAACGGCGGCGGTGACAGCGATTATCCGGCAGCGGACAATTCCTACAACGCAAATTACGGCTTCATTTCGCTGAACTTTGCTTTCGACGGCATCGGAAACGCTGATGACAGCGATTTCGGAACAGACAATTACGCTTACGGTATTGAACAGGGTGATGCCTATGCAACTGGAACTTACGGTAACGGAAGTGCGGCAATCAATCCGGCAAATGCAGTAACTTACACCAAACAGGCTGACTATTATTCTTCAGAAAATTTGATTTGGGTTGGTCAAGTTCCTGTTATTCAAAGCGGAAGTGAGTATGTCGGCAGTAATCCTGTAATTGAGATGTATATTAATGCAAATCAAGCCTCAGTAGGTAAAATGGAAGTGTCACCTTTTGAAGGCTCCCATGTTCAATTATTTGTTGAAGAACATAATTGGAGTACTCATCAGGCAAAATGCATTCACGCTTTTGCAGAAGGTCAGATCAATATTTCCAAACTTGGAGACCTTGTTTATCACGGCGCATTGGAACTGACAGGCGCTTTGCAGCTTTACAGTCCGAAAAACTACAAGGGTTATGATCTTTCCGGTGAAATTAAGTCTCAGCTCGGTTTGGAAGCTTGTCCTGTCGTCTATTAACCTGAATTCCAGCTTTTTCTGACTACATCCCTAACAAAAATTGTAATTTTTTAATTCATGCTTAAAATCTATCGGTTTTTTTGTTTATGGAGGCAAAAATGAAAAAGATTTACTTGTTTATGCTTATGATTTTCGGAATTTTTATGCTTTTCGCACAGGATGCTGTAACTGAAACCGCTCAAGAAAATGCTGCTGCTCCTGAAACTACTGCTGAACAGGCTCAACCAGCAGAAAACACTGCTGAACCTGTAGAGGCATCGCCTGAAACGTCTCCGGAACCCGCACAAACTGCTGAAACGCCTGCGGAACCGGAAACTCCGCCTCAGGAAGAACAAAAACCTGAGGAAACACAGCCTGCGGAACCGGAAACGCCTGCTCAGGTAGAACCGGAAACCGTAAACGAGCCGCATCCGTACGTCAATGTCTACAGCAAATCGGACAAAATCAAGTATTACAGGCCTTATCTCGGAGCCGGAATTCCGCTTATCGTCATAGGTTCGGTATCTTTCGCACTTATGATGCCTGCTATGGGAACTATGGCGTTCGCCGCTTCCGATGCGTGTGAAGGCAAAGACTGGGGTTTTTGTGAAGAACTTCATGAAAACAACAAAAAACATCATACTGCATGGACTGTCGGTGCAGTTATGACTGGTGTAGTCGGCGCAGGAATGATTGCAGTCGGATCATGGCTGACAAGTATTCAGAAACCGAGAGAAAATCAGTGCGTTACGCTGAATGGTGTCGCAGTCCTTCCGACAAAAGAAGGAATGTATGCTTCCATAGGTTTGGGTTTCTAGCCGAAATTTTTCTTAATTTCCTAAACCGGAAAATCCTCATCTTAAATTGACAATTCAGGCAACATCTTTACAATATTTTGCTTTTGTTTTTTTAAGGAGAGAGATATGGGAAAAACTGTCATTGAAAAGATTTTTTACAACCATCTGATTGACAAAAACGAGCCTGTTACACCGGGTTCGATTGTCTGGATCAATATTGATTACAAAAGCGCGAGAGATTTCGGCGGTGCGAATGTCGTAAACAATCTGGAAAGCAAATTTTCGGGTTCGCTTATTGCCGACAAGGAACGCACGATGTTCACTTTTGACTGCGTTGCTCCGGCAAAAACCATTCCTTACGCTGTAAACCAGCAGAGATGCAGGGTTTTCGCGAGAAAGGAAGGGCTTAAGGTTTACGATGTCGATTCTGGAATCGGCTCGCACATTCTCATTGATGAATACGCAAAACCGGGAATGACGATTGTCAGCACTGACAGCCACTTCAACATCATGGGGGCGATAAGCTGCTTTGGTCAAGGAATGGGTGATGTCGATATTTCCTACATCTGGAAAACAGGCAGAACATGGTTCGAAGTTCCGCAGAGCGTAAAACTTACTCTCAAAGGAACAAGAAAACCCGGCATAAAAGCGAAAGATATCGTTCTTTTCATGCTCAAAAAGTTCGGTTCGCGCACTTTTCTCGGTCAGGTCGTAGAACTTTACGGAGAAGAAGCGGCGAAACTCACTCTTGACGAGAGAGTCACTATCGCCAGCATGGGAACCGAAATGGGTGTTATTTCAATAATGATTCCAACAACGGGACTCGAAGGTTTTGAAGAAATCAAGGCTGATCCAGATGCAAATTATGCGGCTAAATACGAACTTGATCTCGATGCTTTGACAGAACCTCAGGTCGCGGCTCCGCCTCATCCGCATAATGTTCATAATGTCAGTGAATTTGCAGGAAAAGCGGTCGACACGGTTTTCATCGGAAGCTGTACGAACGGCAGAATTTCTGATTTTGAAGACGTTGCAAAGATAGTCAAAGGCAAAAAAATCAAAACCAACGGATATATCGTTCCTTCATCGCGCAGGATTTACGGCGAACTTATGAAATCCGGTGTTCTCGAAACGCTTTTTGATGCAGGTTTTGTAATTGCCAATCCGGGCTGCGGCGGCTGTGCTTCAGGTCAGATCGGAATGACGGGCGACGGCGAAGTTATAGTTTCTACTTCGAACCGCAACTTCAAAGGCAAACAGGGAAACGGCGAAGTCCATCTGGCGAGCCCGGCAACAGCTGCATATTCGGCATTGAAAGGGGAGATCTGTGGATTCTGAGAATTTGATCTCGCTCCTCTTTGTTCTGGATTCGTCTCCGCAAAGCGGCGCGTCTCTCGCTTTTTTCAACAGTTTTATTGAGCAGATTTGCGATTGTATGGCGGGGAAAATTGCTCTGACGCTATTTTATCCGGAATTTTCCGATAAAGAAGAGCATTTTTCTCTGAGCATAACGCAGTTGCCCGAATACCGCAGAATGGTGACTTATATTCCGACTCGCCTTGATTCCTTCAGCGAAACCTATCTCAACGATAAGATGGAAGATGTTTTTAGTTTTATTCTGAAGGAAGATCACTTTGATGTAATTCACATCTGGAGCCTTAAAAACCACTCTTTCAACTATCCTGCAATTGCTAAAGAACGCGGGATTCCTGTGGTTTACACTTTCTGCGACGGATTTCTTTTCTCGAATTCGCTATTTGAAAAAGGGTTCGGTGAAAACGGCGGAACGGTGAGAGTTTCAAATTTCGTAAACTCTTCGATAACTTCGCTGGTCCGCAGGCTGGTAAGTGCCGTCAAGCCGAAACCGCATTCTTACTGGTTTGAAAATATCGGCAGATACAGCCGTTACTACAACCGCACGTCAGAAAGCGGAATTGAACCGGATGTGTTTGAAGAACGTGCCGAGTTGTCTGATGAAGTCGTTTCTTTCTGTGACAAATTCATATTTTTTTCGGAACTTGAGTACAACCTTTTTTATCGTCCTCTGATTCCGGAAAGTAAAGCTGTTTTCATGGAACAGGGAATTCTGAGGGAACTCGATTTCTGGAACCGTCCTTTTGAGATCGAAGGGGCAGTGAAGTTTTGTTTTATGGGTGAAATTCTGCCGGAAGAGGGAATTCTTGAACTTGTTGAGGCGTTCAACATTCTTTACAGCGAAGGTTTCTGCAACGAGCTTCACATCTACGGTGAGACGCATGAAAATTCACCTTATTTCAGCAGGTTGAAACAGCGTGTGAAGAGTCCGGATATATTTTTTCACGGCTCGATTCAGGGTGGTAGAATAAATGCGGCGCTTAATACTGCAGATGTTCTGATTGTGCCTGCAAAATGGACAAGAAACGATACTTTTTTAGTGAATAATGCGGTTCTCGAAAGAAAGGCGCTTATTGTTTCGGGAAAGAATGCACCGGCCGAGAAAATCAGGCAGTCGGGCAGGGGGCTCATCCTTGATGAAGTTACGCCGCGCGCTATTGCTGATGCCGTTTCGGAGCTTGAACGCAATAGAAAAAGACTTTACTATTTCATGCGTGTAACGGACGATTTCAGAGTGCCGGATATAAATGAAAACTGTGCATTTTTGACTTCGCTTTACGGCGAACTCAGCAGGAATTGTAAAGAAGCTGATCCGCTTTTACTTGCAAAAAGACTTAACAGAAGAAGAAAGGAGAGGCAGCGTGGATAAATTGAAAAACAACGGTAATCCCACTCCGGCTTTGGTTGTAAAACTTATACTTGTGCTTGTTTTTTTACTCACAGCAGCTTTTGTGAGCGGTGTCGTGATAGGGAAAAACGGCAGACGGAATGTCGACAGAACGAGTTCCGACGAAGAGGGGATAAATGAAAAACTTTCGAACTGTATTTTTAACTCGGACGAGCTTCGTGAAAAATATCTGAAACTGAGGGTTGCCGCCCGTGAAAAAGGACTCGTAGACGAAAATGACGTCGTTAACGCGAAGGTGATCTGTAAATCCGCAGAGATGGAATCTGTACAAGAAAAACATGACCATGTTGAACAACCTGAACCTACGGAAAAATCCGTAGAATCTGAATCCTCGGAAAAAATCGATGATTCAAAAACAGTAGAGACGAAACCAGTACAGACGTTTCATGAAACGTCTCTACAAAAAGAACCTGAACCTGTGGAAAAACCAGTCGAACCGGAAAAAACCGTTGAACAACCTAAACCGGACAAAACCAAGACAATCGATGAAATTATGACAGAGAAAAAGGCAGAACAGAAACCCGTTAAAAAAGAAGAAAAAAAATGTCTCTTTTCCATCCAACTCGCGTTTTTGGACAGCATTGAACAGGTAAAAGCTTCAAAGAAAGAGTTTAAATCTTTGAAACTCAGGGTAATTGACGGCGAAAACAACGGCAAAAAGTGGTATAAAATCAGAACCGGCTGCTTCGATTCACGTGAGGCTGCCGACACTGAACTTGCGAAGGTCAAGAAAATAAAAAAGGATGCGTTTATAGTCTCTGAATAATAATTTTTAAGGAGGAAATCATGGCAATCATCAAAGGAAAGGTTTTCGTTTACGGACACGATGTAAATACCGACGTTATTTTCCCCGGAAAATACACTTACACCGTGACTGACCCGAAAGAGATCGCATCTCACGCGCTTGAGGATGAAGATCCTGATTTTATTAAAGAAGTTAAGCCGGGAGACATCATTGTGGCCGGCAAAAACTTCGGTTGCGGCTCATCGCGCGAGCAGGCGGCATTCTGCTTCAAATACTTGGGAATGGGGGCTGTAATCGCCGAATCCTACAGCAGAATCTACTTCAGAAACTGCATCAACGCAGGACTTCCGGCTCTTGAGATCAAAAACCTCCTCGGCAAAGTTAAAAGAGGCGACACTCTTGAAATCAACACCGAAACAGGAACGGTTTTTCTTCCCGACGGCTCAACTGTCACGTTCCCGCCGCTTCCTCCAGAAGTTGATGAAATCATGCAGAAAGGCGGTCTTGACGAATACATCAAAGCAAAACTCGCTGCTAAAAATCAATAATTAAATCAAAAAATGCCGCTGTCGAATAACGGTGCTACCATCGAATAACGGTCGCCGCCACATCGAAATATCGTCATGTTGAACGAATGTGAAACATCTCTGAGATTCTTCGCTATGCTCAGAATGACGGCGAAAAATGCGGCGGCCGATCACCGCAAACAGGCGGCGGAACAAGGTGAGACGTTTCAGGAAACGTCTCTACAGGCTCAGGGATTTTCTCGGTTTTTCCGGCCTTGGATTGTCTGATGTTGCCGTATAATCGAAGTTTACTTCAACTTCGTCGTCGCTGTCTCCTTTCGGAAATACGGTATCTTCAAGTTTTTCTACGGTGCAGTTGATGACATATTTGTCGGCTAAAGTGTTGTTTCTGAGCTTGATATCATAGACTTCGCCATCAGGATCAATCGTAAATTTAAGGGTGAATCTGCCCTGTAATTTCGGGTTTTTTGCCTTGCGTTCATCAAAGCACTCTTTGAATTTCTTCATTTTGGCAAGCGATGCTATCGTCTGCGAGCGAAGATCGTTTATTTTGTGTTTTTCCTTTTCTTTGAGTCTTTCTCTGACGATTTTGTATGAGAGGTGGAATTCGGCGTCACGCGGTTTTCCTGGTCTTACACCGATCTGTTCCATCTCGTTTTTTATGCATTTGGCGATTTTGTTGGCGTTTTTCGACTTCATTTTAGCGATATCTATCATTTCGAAGAATCCGTCGCTGTCAATTTCGAGATTGAAGTTTATATTCATGTTTTCGGCTTCGCCAGATTTTATCGTTGCCTGATAACAGTCGATGAAATCCATGTCAAGCATCTTCATTTTGCGGGCGACTTCGTTATCTTTCGAATATCCGTAGACTTTAAGGGTTTCGCCGCCTTCTATTTCGACGTATCCTATTTCAGAGTTGTCTCCATTTTTTTCGTGTTTTTTGGAATAATTTTTTCCGGATGAACAGGAAAAAATGAAACTTAAACAAACGATTAAAAAGACGGTAAATAATTTTTTCACATCAACCTCTTCTTTAAAAGTTCCGTCAATGAACTGAAAACCGGAGCGCCGGTGCTTTTCAATACTTCTGCCGTATTGTGACCGCGTGAAACAAGCGCTGCATCGCATCCTGCGGCTTTTGCCGTTTCGTAGTCGTGGCATGTGTCGCCGACAAAAAGGATCTCGTTTTCGGAATAACCGGATTCATCGAGGATTTTCCGGCAAAGGTGGGTTTTCCCTTCGGCATAGTAGTTTTCGATTCCTTCGATAAAGCGGAAATATTTGTCTATCCGCAGCATTTCGACGTGTTTATTGAGCATTTTGTGTTCCATTGCCGAAAGGATGCTGACTTCGATTCCGGCTTTTGCAAGTTCTTCAAGTACCTGGATTACATCAGGAAAAAGTTTGACCTTTTCGATATCTGAAAGATAGAGATCACCGAATTCATTTGCAATCTCGTCCCATTCGCCTTTTATGTCAAGCCCTAGTTCTTTGTAGAAAATAGAAACTGGAAATTGAAAATTTTCTCTGTAATATTCGGTTGTTATTGGCTTGATTCCGCGCTTTTCCAAAACACCGTTTATAGCATTCAGATTGAGCCAGACATCATCGATCAGAGTGCCGTTCCAATCAAAAATTATCATTTTTTTGCCGTTAGCCATTTTTTACTCCACGGCATAGCTTACAAGTTCGGTCATTGTCTGCGGGAATAGCTTGTTTTCGCGGACATCTTCAAGAACCGTGACGATTTTTACGATACCGACTTTAAGCGCAAAGTAGTGGTATGAGTGAAGCACTTTTTTGTTCGGAAGTTCCACATAGGTGTGAACTTTGATTGTTCCTTCGAATGTTCCTGCCGGGACAGTTACCGTTTCGTCAACACCTTCTGTTTTTCTGATTTCGCGCGTTTTCTGTTTGACTATTGTGATCCATGACTCTCTCTGGAGCGGGAACATCAGAAGATAACGTTCTGCGTCTCTGATTCCGTGCCTGTCGGTTTTGAGTTTGCCGCCTTTGTTGTCTAGAAACCATTCACCGTCAGTTCCGACGATGCTGACCTCGGTTTCGCCCGACTGGCCGAAGTAGTTGACTTTGTATTTCCAGCTGTTGCCGACTGCAAGCGGAAGATAGCGGTCAGCCGATTCCTTGTAGTCGGAAAGGTAGTATCTTTCATTTTTCTTTTTGTCCGCGCTGCCGCATGAAACCATGAATGCCGCGATAAAAACCAATAAAACCAGAAGTGCTTTTTTCATAATTTTCCCCATTTTTAAAAACGCCCCAAAATGCCGCAGGATTATAATGATTTGTCGGAAAAGAGCAAAAGATTTGCCGAAAAGATGAAAATTGACTTAAAAACCTGTCTAAATAAACTTTTGCGTTTTTTGTTTTATTCAACTTTGGAGGGAAAAATGAAAGATCCGAGAATTACGAAAATCGCGAAAAATCTTGTAAACTACAGCACAAGAGTTCAGCCTGGTGACAATGTTCTGATTGAATACCGTGACAACTGGCCGCTTCCGCTTGTTCTGGCTTTGATCGAAGAAGTTAAGGCTGCCGGCGGGAGACCTTTCGTCAACTTCAATGACATGCAGATCCAGAGAAAACTTCTCCAGGCTGCTGACGACGAATGGTTTGACACGATGTGTGAAATAGACCTTCTCAGAATGAAGAAGATGCAGGCTTACATTTCGATAAACGGCAGAAACAACAGTTTCGAGCTTTCGGATGTTGCGCCCGAGCAGATGAAGAAGAATACCCAGAAATACCTCATTCCGGTTCATCTTGACCAACGCGTAGCTCACACCAAATGGTGTATCCTCGCTTTCCCGAATCCGTCTTACGCACAGGCTTCATCAATGAGCACAGAGGCTTTCGAAGACTTTTACTGCGATGTGTGCTCGGTTGACTACGCTAAAATGGACAAGGCTATGGATCCGCTCAAGGAACTTATGGATAAGACTGATAAAGTCCGTCTTCTCGGCCCAGGCAGAACAGACCTTACGTTCTCCATCAAAGGACTTCCGGGAATCAAATGTTCAGGCCAGTGCAACATTCCTGACGGCGAAGTTTTCACAGCTCCGGTTAAAGACTCTGTTAACGGCGTAATCGAATACAACACTCCGACAGCTTACCACGGAACGAAATTCGACAAAGTCATCCTTACTTTTAAAGACGGCAAGATCATTAAAATCGAAGGCAGCGATGTCGAGAAACTTGAAGAGATCTTCAACACCGACGAAGGTGCAAGATATGTCGGCGAATTCGCAATCGGCGTAAACCCGTACGTCACGAAACCGATGGTAGACATTCTTTTCGACGAGAAGATCTGCGGTTCGATCCACTTCACGCCCGGCGACTCGTACGAAGAATGCCCGAACGGCAACAAATCAGGTGTTCACTGGGATCTCGTGATGATCCAGACTCCGGAATACGGCGGCGGAGAGATCTATTTCGACGATGTTCTCATCAGAAAGGACGGCATGTTTGTTCTTGACGAGCTGAAACCGCTTAATCCGGAAAATCTTAAGTAATTCTTTAATCGCCGCCGCCATTTTTCTTGTCGAAATATCGAAATCTCGAAATTACGAAATATCGATGGCGGCGGATCGAAATATCGACGGCGGCGGATCGAAATATCGACGGCGGCGAATCGTAATATCGAAAAAAACGACCGTGACGGCGATGGCGCGCAAGAACGCGAAAAAAATTGATAAAATTTATTCTTGTTGTTATAAAGCGGCGGTTTTTTTGTGTTCAATTTATTTTTTGGAGTCAAAAATGAAGAAATTTTTTATGTTTATGGTTTGTCTGCTTTCCATGATTGCATGCGGAAACGGTAACGATGTGATGATGCAGAAAATGGAAGAGGCTGCTGAAAGAAACAAAGCCTACAAAGAGGCTGAAGAGGCAAAAAAGAAAGAAAAACCGAAATTCGTTGACGATGAAATCAAAGAAGAACTTCCTGCTGTTGTTGACGCTGCGTCGAAAGGCAACTTGGCTGCAGTAAAAGCTGAAATCAGTAAGGGAACCCTCGTTGATACGAAGGACGGACGCAGCAGAACGGCGCTTTATATGGCTGCATCAGAAGGAAAAAAGGATGTTGTTGACTATCTCATCGAAGAGGGTGCTAACGTCAACACAAAACGCGATGACGGCGATACTCCGCTCATGGCAGCTGCAAGAAAAGGCGATAAAGCGGTCGTTGAAGCGCTTATCAATGCCAAAGCTGATATCGCTCAGGCTGACAACTTCGGCAGAACTCCGCTTATGATGGCTGCTCAGAGCGGTTCGAAAGAACTCATTGACTATATGCTTTCAAAGGGTGCAGACCTCAACGCAACTGACAAATACGAGCTTTCGGCTCTTATTTTTGCGATGAAGGCTCACAAAATGGACCTTGCGAAATATCTCCTCGGCAAAGGTGCAAAAGTCTGGAAACAGAAACCCCTCGTAATCAAGGAAAAACCCCTCGTTCTCAAAATCGAAGGAAAGGTTCAGCCTGGAATGGAAGAAGTTATCGAAAATCTTGATAAAAAAGATGTTCATCTCCGTCAGAAAACCGAACTTTTCTACGCTGTTGAAACCGGTGATCTTGATCTTGTAAAACTTCTCGTCCAGAAAGGTTCGCCCGTTCTCGTTGACGATGTCGAGCAGAGCAGGGAAACGATAATTTATGAATTCGGCCAGGGCAAGGAAGAAGAACGCGATATGCTTTTCCAGAGAAAAATCACGCGAACTTCCTACGACCGTGACCAGAAAAACCTCCTTCACTATGCGGCTGAAGGCGGATATGTAGAAATCATGAAGTTCCTCATCTCCAAAGGCGCAAGACTTGAAGAAACCGACGGCGAAAACGTCAGAGGCCCGCTCTTCTACGTCGTCGCTCAGGAAATTGACCCGAAAGATCCTGGCAAAGAGGCTAGACTTGTCGCAACTGCCGACTACATCATCGAAGAAGGCAAAAAGACCTGGACGAAGAGAGTCAGACTCACCAAAAAAGAACTTGACAAGATGAGAGAGAAAGAAAAATCGAAAAACTGGTGGGAAAAGAACCCGTTTGACACCGAATGGAAAGATGTCACCGCTCCGAAAGTAGACATTGAGGAATACGACTACGAAGGCTGGCATGTTCTTGCACTCGCTGCGAAATACGGTCACACCGATATTGTAAAACTTCTTATCAACAAAGGTGCGAACATCAACCACAAAGAGAGAAAAATGGGCAATACCGCGCTCATTTACTCGAGAGTCGGCAAATTCGCGGAAATGGAAAAGTTCCTTCTTGAGCACTGCGCGAAAGAGGGTATCAATTTCGACCACGAAGAGCTTGCAAAACAGGGCTGGAAATGCGTTGACGGAAAGGAAGTTTTCGAAAAACCGGCTGAATAATTTTTTCTATTTTTTTTAATCAAAAATCAGAGGTGTTTTTATGAAAAAAAATATCATGATTCTTTTTGCGCTTTTTTTGATGATTTCGTGCGGCGGAGACGATCCGGAAGCAGAAGCCGCTCAGGGCACGGAAGGAGGGCAATGCTATCCTAACAGAACCTGTAACGACGGTCTGAAATGTTCCGATAATATCTGCATAAAAAACGGTGATGTTGGTGATACCGGCGACACAGCCGATTCAGGAGACACTACTGATTCAGGCGACACAGCCGATACCGGCGATACTACTGACTCGGGTGATATTACTGACTCTGGTGACGATTCCGATTCAGGTGAAGAAACGAAGGCTGAATGCGGTAACGGCATAAAAGAAGCGGGCGAAGTCTGCGAGAAAGGCGAAACAAAACCATGCTCTGAAATCGACAACTCATACAAATCGGGCGATGTAGAATGTAACGACTCGTGCAGCGGCTGGCTCACAGTCAACTGTATGGCTTCGGAACTCGAGCCGCTCGCAAGTTTTCCTGCTGTAACTTTTGAACTCGACTATCTGTACAACGGAATGAACGCTTATTTAGAAGCTGAAAATCAGGTGCATGAGCTATGGAATGCGGCGCTTTTCAATGCATCAATAACTATGAATGGCGAAACATATTCTATTCCGAATCCTCAGGCAAACACCCACTGGATTGCTGCTTACTACGATTCTTCGGCACTTTCTTTCTACCAGAGTTCCTGGCTCTGCAATGATCAGATGCAATGCCAGTATGCTACTCCAAGCGTTATTTTCGGAGCCGCTTTGTCAGCTATCAAGGCCGGGAACGAGCTTTCGATCGGTATTTCCGATGAAAATCAGGTCAATATGCTCATAGAAGATGTTCTTGCTACAGATTCTGAACAAGACTGCGTCATGCTTGTCGGCTACGGCACTTTGACAGTCGATTCTGTCAACATTTCGGCAGGGGAAGCCGGAAATTTCAAATTCACAACTTCAAAAATCGGTTTGTATCTGCCCGCGGCAACTCCTGAAGGCGATATGACCGGAGAACTTGAAACTGCGGGGTTCACGATATGCAAATAAAAACTAAAATCTTAATTATTTCAATTGTTTTTCTCTGCTTTGCATTTATGGTTTCGTGCGGCGGATCGTCAAAAAAAGAGGAAGAACAGCAGCAGAACGATACTGATATAGAAACTCCTGACGAGGCTGAAGCAGCTGATGACGACGAAATATCCGATGATGCAGAGGATATGAGCGGCAAGGCGCTTGTTTCTTCGATAAAGTTTTCTGTTCCCGAAGAATCTTCGACTGTTGCCGAATTTTCAGGACATTTTGCGTTTCCTGATGTGGTTAGACTTAAAAGCGGAAAGTTTCTGGCTGTTTACAGAAACGGCAGCACGCATGCAGATAAAAGCGGTGCAATAATTTATTCGCTTTCCAAAGACGGTATAAATTGGGAAGAACCCGATATTCTTCTGAATGACGGCAGTATCGACGACCGTGATCCTTCCGTAGCCGTTCTTTCGGACGGAAGAGTTGTAATGAACTGGTTCAAATACCGCTATCCTGCTGATTATTCCGAGCCTTGGGTACATCATCTGTTTTTTGCGGTTTCAGATAAAAGCGGGATCAATTTCGGAGAACCTATCCAGGTTGACAGCGGTGTTTTTGACTATTCCGAAACGGCTGTTATGGATGAAAACGGTATCTGGGTGGATGAAAACGGAGAAGAAATTACAGTTGCGGCTTCTTCAAGTTCAATAGTCGAAGAGGGAGAAAAGTTAATAATTCCAGGATACTTCGGCAACGCGCTCAACTGGCAGTCGATGTCTAAGACTCCAAAAACAAGAGTCGTTCTTTTTGAAAGCATAAACGGAGGTGCAACTTGGACTCCGAACGAAGTCAAAGCTGAAATCGACGATAAAACCTGGCTCAGCGAACCCGCTCTGCTCAAAGTCACAGACAAAAAATGGCTTCTTCACGTCAGAACAGCTGTCGGAGCAAGTCCGAGCGCAAAAGGCGAAATGGTCCAGAGTATTTCCGAAGACGGCGGCGAAACATGGTCTCCTTACAAAAGTCTTGGGTTTGTTGCGCATGCACCTGAACTTCTGAAACTGGAAAACGGTGTGATCATAAGCTCTTTCCGCTGGCTTGACTGGGAAGGCATTAATGCGACGCGCGAGGCCGTATCGATGGTTTATTCTCTTGACGGCGGCGAAACATGGTCCGATGTTATCGAAATTCTTGACTGTGGAGCGGTAGAATGCGGCTATCCCGGCATGGTTGAACTTCCTGACAATAAAATTCTCGTTGTTTACTACACTCCAGGCGGTAAAGGAATCGAATCAAAAATCATAACTTTTGAAGCGGAATAACAGCCGCCTTTCGTTCTTTTCGATTAAGTTCGTTCTTATCGACGCCGCCTAATCTTTTTCGGTATAACGATATTTCGATATAACGATATACCGACACAGGGCGGCGAATCGATAATAACGATAATAAGGGTAATATCGAAATAATTGCTTTCTCTTTTTTTATAATTATAATAATTTGCTTATGTTTTTTGTAACTTATATTTTACGGAGTTAAAAATGAAAAAAATTTTGTCAGCATTCTTTGTATTTTTGCTTATGTTCGCCGTTGCATGCGGCAGCAGTGACAAAAAAGACGGAAAAACCTCTCTTATCGAAAAGAAAGTCGAAATGATCAAAACCGACAATCAGAATCAGCCGGTTAAACAGATGGTTGAGATTCTCAAACTTAAAGGTGAGAATGAAAATTTTGTAAAGGATTCGATTCTTAAAATTTATTCCGAAGTAACCGGAAAAGTTGCTCCCCATCAGCTTGCAGAGTTCAAAGAATCGCCGAACAGAAACGTCAAGGTTCCGGGAAATGTTGCCAGAATCCATATCAAAAGTGACTACTCCAGAAGCGCAATGCTCTTTTTGATGAAAGGCAAAGAGTCGGTCATTTGGGATGAACTTGAGTTCAACACCGAGAAAAAATATGATTTCGCTCCGGGAAATTACAGCTTTATTATGATTGTAGACCGTCCTGACAACAACAATGTCTATGTTTTCAAATATGACCGCAACTTTAAAGGCGGAGAGCTTTACCTCGGCGAATTCAAAATCATCGGCAAGTACAGCAATTCCGGCGAATGTATGAAAGGTTTCCTTCGTGATGACGCAGAGACCTGCATAGCTCCTTCTTTCAAAATTTTCGACAACTGTGATGCGGGAACGCACCTTGTTGAGCATCTTTGCTGCGAAGAAGGTTTCAACTTCATTATGGAAGGACAATGCTCGAGATACAGCGACACGGTTGAAAACGTTATCTGCCCGGCTGGATATCACGAAGGCGGAAAGGGAAGATGCTGCCCGACAGGAATGCTCTTCATTGACGACAAATGTCAGGTTCCGCCAAAAGAAGAACCGGCAAAATAACCAGATTTTCTTATGAATCAAAAACTTCTTCCCGAAATAAACCTTTTTAAAGAGCGGTTTCACGAATTTCTTGAAAGTGAGGCCGCTCTCAACGGAAAACTGCTTGTCAGAGAACTTATTTTCCGCTTTGCGACGGTGCAGTTCCGTGATACTCACGGTTTTACGGCGGGGAAAGTTGAATACATTGCCAAGGTTTTTGACGAGGCTCAGGCGGAATTCGGGAACATTTTCGAGGATTTCGCTGTTTTCTGCATTGAAAACGGCTTGGACGAGACTTTTATCAACTCTGAGATGAAGCAATGGCTGACGGAAATTTCGAAAGAAATGGAGCTCGAAAAGGCAGAAGACTGATTTTTTTCATTCTTCTCTCTGTGCTTCTCCATGGTCTCATTTTTTTAGTAAAAATAGACCTTTCGACTGATGAAAGCGATAGAGAGAGCCTTGTTTCGATAAAATATCTCGACGATTCTGCACCGAAGCTGCCTTCAACTCCGGTTATGCCCCCGAAACCTGAAAAGAAAAAGGAAGATTCAAAGCCGAAAGGTCAGGTTGTCGATATTGCAAAGCCGAAAATTGAAAAAAAGCCTTCCAAAAGCCGCTTCCTTTCTGAATTTGACAGCTCTGTTGAAAAGGAAACTGTTGCGACCGAGCATGATGACAACATCAATGTGCGCGGTGAAGCTCTGAAAAAACAGCTTGCAAAAAAGGCTGAAAACGTAAATTCGGAGTCGGAAGAATCAGTTGTGGTGCCGCTTCAGGCCAATAACAACGAAAAGAACGAGCCTGCAAAAGAACAGAAAATCAAAAAGGGCGAACTCAAAGGTTTTGAAGGAACTGACGGAGATTACGCGGCCGGCAAAGAAAAGGAAATCGCAGGAAAAATTGATGCTAAAGACGACAAAGACGAGGAAGGGCGCGTAAATGTCGGCGGAAGGTGGATTCCGAAGAAACTTCTGCCGTATCTCAACGGTTCGGATGCAGTTTTGATGAGCCCGTCGAACGACTTCCTGGAAGATGTCAAAAAGGGTAATGAAACTTATCTCAATACTAAAAAATTCGCCTACGCGGCATACTTCAACAAGATCAAGCAGGCAATCTCACGAAACTGGAGTCCGGGCACGGCGATAATAGTGAATGACCCGACCGGCAGAATGTACGGCAGAAAGGACCGTTTCACGAAACTCAAAGTCTTTATTTCGGCTAAAGGAAAGCTTGTCAAAGCGAAGGTTATTGTAAGCAGCGGAGTCGATTTCCTCGACCGTGAAGCGATAAATGCATTCAAAATGGCAGCTCCTTTTGCTCCTCCGCCTGAAGTTCTTCTCAACGAAGACAAGCAACTTGAAATACAATTCGGATTTATGGTGACAACACATGAATAATTCAAAAAAAGCGGTCGTTCTTTTCAGCGGAGGTCTCGATTCGACAACCGTGCTGGTTTATGCGCTGAAGCAGGGTTATGACGTTTATCCGCTCACTTTTTCTTACGGACAGAGGCACGCTATCGAGATAAAACAGTCTGAAAGAACGCTTGAAAAATACGGGCTCCTGAATCGTCAGACGGTGTTTTCGATCGACCTTACGCCGTTCGTGAACTGCTCGCTCATAAACAAAAAACTGGAAGTTCCTGAATTCGCGGAAAACAGGATCCCTTCGACTTATGTGCCCTCACGAAACATAATTTTTCTCTCTATTGCATCAGGTTTAGCCGAGACTCTCGGCGCGGAAAAGATTTTTATCGGAGTCAATTCGGTCGATTATTCGGGCTATCCCGACTGCCGTCCTGAATTTATCGAGGCTTTCAACAGAACGATCGCCGTCGGCACGAAGCAGGGTGTCGAAAGCGGGATAGAGGTCGTCGCTCCGATTCTCAATATGTCAAAAAAGGAGATAATCGAGCTCGGAATGTCGCTTGGAGTCGATTATTCGCTCACCCACAGCTGCTACAATCCGACTTCTGACGGGCTTTCATGCGGCGTCTGCGACAGTTGCCGCCTTCGTCTTGAAGGTTTCAGACAGGCAGGATTCAAGGATCCGTTGAAATATTTTAAAAGATCGTGACGACGTGACGGCGAAACGACGTGACGGCGCGGCACGACAAAACTTGTTTTATTTCCGATTTTATTTAAACTCCCGCGGTGTTGACCTTTTTTAGGAGGAAAAAATGAAAAAAATTTGGTTGGCTATTTTAACAATTGCATGTCTCTTGGTGCTTTCAAGCTGCGGCGGTGACGACAAAAAACCGACGAAAGCGGAAGACCCGGATTCCGAACAGGGAGAGACATCGGATGAAGAACCGGCTGAAGAGCCGACAGACACGGAAGAAGAACCGGCGGAACAGCCTGATGAAAACACGACTCCCGAGAATTTCAATCCTGAAAACCCGGGTTATTTCGTTGAATTTATGATCATTGACGTAAACATGGCAAACCAGCCTCAGACGATGGCAATCGGTTATTTTATGAAGGCTGCCCGTGAAGATCTCAATCAGCACAGTTTCGATGAATCAACACTTGACACCTGTACTTTCGGAGAATCAGTCGAAAGCGTTCCTCAGTGCACTTCAAAAGACGACTGTGCGCCGGAACAGGATTGTGTCCCCGAATACGATGATAACGGCAATGCATATCCGAATTCAGAGCACTGCGAAACACTCGGCAGAGAATCGCTCGATGTCGGTCCTGTTATGATCTCAGGCTTCAACGGCGGTCCCTATCAGTTTGCTTTCGAGCCCGGTGATCAGGCTTACAAACTTAACGGAACGGGAGACGGTTCCATTCCGGGCGACATGATCGCTTACGGTGTCGACTACACGATCACAGGTGAAAACATGCTTCCTGAGGATCTTACTTCTCTTTCGGCGACCTTCACGATGCCGCCTTCATTTGCTATTTCGGAACCTGCTCCGCAGACGAATACGGCCGGCGGTTTCGGTGATATCATAAACGTTACTCCGGGTGAGCCCCTTACGATCAAATGGGCCGGAAACAACGGATTCGGATATATCGATGTCAATTTTGTCGTAATGAAGAGCCTTATGGAGCAGGTATCGATCACCTGCAGAATGATCGATGACGGCGAATTTACAGTCCCTGCTGAGTTTACAAGCGAAATGCAGCTTTCACAGGGCGGCGATTCAGGCAACCCGTTTGGCGATATGCTCGGTATGATGAATATGATTACTGTAAACCGTCATGTCGAAGCTCCTATAACCGGCAAAGGGATCACGGCCGGATCATTCTCGGCTGAGCAGATGGTCCTTTACACACTCGGCAACAACTAATGTTCCCAATCAGATAACGTCTTTTAATTACTGAATATTTTCTCAAAACATCATGGAAGTGGAAATCATAAAAATATCGGATGATCTCTATTTGAAGTCACTCGAACTCAATGACGCCGAGCACATTTTTAAGGCAGTAGATTCTCAGCGCGAATATCTTGGCGAATGGCTTCCGTTCGTCGAATTTACGAAAAGCGTGAAAGATTCTCTCGATTACGTCAATTCGGTCGTCACAATGCCGGAAGGTTGCAAAGAATGGCAGTTCTCGGTTTTCTGCGGCAACGATTTCGCAGGGCTTGCCGGATTCAAGGGGACCGACAGGTTAAACCGTAAAAGTGAAATCGGTTATTGGCTGAAAGAAGATTTCCAGCATCGCGGCATAATGACGGAATCTGTGCGTGCCTTGATAAAATTCGGCTTTTCGGAACTTGGCCTCAATAGAATTCAGATAAAGTGTGCTCCTGAAAATGTTAAAAGCAATAAAATCCCTGAAAGACTCGGCTTTACCCTTGAAGGAATTGAACGCGACAGCGAATTCGTGAAAGAAGGTGTTTTCAGAAACGCCAATGTCTGGAGTCTTCTGAAAAAAGACGTTACGCCGTAACGTCGTGTCGGCGTGACGTTATTTCGTGCCGTCGTTACGTCGTGACGCCGTGACGCTATCTATCATGCTTTGATGGATTTCCTTCGCATTGAATGAGCTTCTGACAAATCTGCCTGAATAAACTTCCTTGAAGCCGATTTCCAAGCCGTAGTCGCGAAGTGCGTCAAATTCAGCCTGAGTGTAGTCCTTTTCGACCGGGATGTGCTGCAGCGACGGACGGAAATACTGTCCGATCGTCATTATGTCACAGCCGACATCGCGCAGATCGCGCATCAGAGCATGTACTTCATCAACTGTTTCACCGACACCGAGCATTATTCCCGATTTTGTGATCAAACCTTTGCGCTTCATATAGCAGAGAACGTCAAGAGAGCGCTTGTAATCAGCCTGCGGACGCACTTTCGGGTAGAGCGAGCAGATCGTCTCGACATTGTGGTTGAAAACGTCGATCGGTGAATCGGCGACGATATCGAGGTTTTCTTTTATTCCGAGAAAATCGGGAGTGAGCACTTCGACAAGCGTATCCGGTGACAACTCCTTGACTTTTCTGACTGTTTCGGCAAAGTGTGCTGCTCCGCAATCTGGAAGATCATCTCTTGTTACCGAAGTGATGACCGTATAAAGCAAACCTAAATCTTTTACTGCAAGTGCGAGATTCATCGGCTCATTCGGGTCGGGAAGTGGAATATTTTCATTGTGGACGATGTTGCAGAAGCGGCAGTTTCTTGTGCAGCTGTTCCCCAAAATCAGGAAAGTCGCCGTTCTTTTCTTGAAGCAGTCGCCGATATTGGGACAGTGCGCCGATTCGCAGACCGAATGAAGGTGGTGCAGGCGCAGAATTTTTTTCATTTCTGCCACGAAAGGTGATTTGAAAGTCGATTTTTTGAGCATTTCCTCAGCCATAATCAGCCTCATTGAACATTCATAAAACGCTGGATTTAAGCCTTTGATGTGGCGGTTGTCAAGGTTAATTTTTTACTCTTCCGAGCTGTCCGCATGCCGCAAGTTTGTCGCCGCCGCGCGATTTTCTGATCAGAGCTGTCACGTTTTTAGCGATTAAAATATTCTGGAAATCGATGATTTTTTTCATCGGAGTCGGTTCGAAAGCGGCTCCGTCAAAGGTGTTGAACGGGATTATGTTGACTTTCGCATCGTATCTTTTTGCGATTTTGGCAAGTTTTTCGGCATCTTCTGGGAAGTCGTTGAAATTTTTGAGCATGACATATTCGAGTACCACCATTTTGCGTGAAACCGGGTAGGAGTCTATCGCTTTCAGCAACTCTTTCAGCGGATATTTTTTGTTTATGGGCATGATCTTGTCGCGTTTCTCGTCGGTCACTGCGTGAAGCGAAACGGCGAGGTTCACCTTCGTTTTTTCGCCGAGTTCCACGATTTTGTCGGCGATTCCGGAAGTCGAAACGGTGATTTTTCTGTTCGAGAAGTTGAATCCGAAGTCGTCAAGCAGAATATCAATAGAATCAAGAAGATTTTCGAAGTTTAGAAGCGGCTCTCCCATTCCCATGAAAACTAAGTTCGTGATTCTTTTTTCATTTTTTTCGGCTTCGATCTGAGCGGAAAGGACCTGCGAATTTATCTCCGAAACGGTGAGATTGCGCCTGAATCCGAGGCTTCCAGTGCGGCAGAAAGCGCATTTTATGGGACAACCCGCCTGCGTCGAAACGCAGAGAGTGCAGCGCGACTCTTCGGGAATTATTACTGCTTCGACGACATTTCCGTCTGAAAGGGTGAAAGCGAGTTTCTGCGTGCCGTCGGAAGATGTGAAGATTTCACTCGGAAAAACCGGGGTGATCTCGAACATTCCGGCAAGTTTTTCACGGTCGGATTTGCTGATGTTTGTCATTTCGTCGAACGAGAAGACTCTTTTCTGATAGATCCACTGCATTATCTGGGTCGCTTTAAATTTCGGAAAACCGTTCTCAAGGAGTGTTGATTCAAGTTCTTTGCGTGTTAAATCAAAGAGTTGCATGGCTACATTCCAAAAAAGAAAGATAAAATCGAATTCATGATTTCGGTTGGAAGAAGGAAGATGATAAGTCCTCCGGCCGCAAGAAACGGGCCGAAATAAATCGCGTGCTCGACATCTTTTTCGTTTTTTGAGTTGAGATCTTCAGCCGAAATATTGCCGGCAAGGCGCTTTTTTCCGAAGAAAAGTTTGGCAGCGAGATAGAAAATTATTCCGCCGAATGATGCCAGAAAGAGGATAAACGGGATTTTGACAGGTCCCGTGAAAGCGCCGATTGCAGCTAAAATATAGACATCACCGAGCCCCATGCCGATTTTGCGTGTGACAATGTAGAAAAGAAAAATCGCGAGCAGAAGAAATCCTGCGCCGACGCCGATCCCGATGAGCGATTCCTGCCATGTGATCGAGGGCTCGAAAAAGCTCCAGAGAATTCCCATGAAAATCGGAGGAATTATAACTTTTGAATAGACAAACTGCGTCTTGTAGTCGATTGCAGCAGTGACGACGAGTGCCGAAATGAAATAGAGCGCTAGAATCAGGCGCGGATGAAGCCCGAATTTAAGGAACGCAAAGAGGTATAAAAATGCGTTCAGAAGCTCGATCACAGGATAAATCAGCGAAATTTTCTCGCCGCAGCCGGAGCATTTTCCGCGGAGAAAAAGCCAGCTGAAAACGGGAATATTCTCATACCATGTGATTTTATGGCCGCATTTCGTGCATGAACTCGGCGGAAAAACTATGCTTTTGCCAAGCGGGATGCGGTAGATGCAGACATTGAGAAAACTGCCGAAAAGAAGCCCGTAAATAAAGACGAAAGCGACCGAAAACGGCATGAAACGCTTTGAATTGAGTATAAAGAAAAGATCTTCCATTTTTCCTCTCTGAATAAACAAAATCCCGAAATTTTCGATATAACGGGGAAAATGTCAATATACTGCCGCCGCCTTTCGAAATAACGCCGCCGCCAATTCTTGTCGATATTTCGATATAACGATATTTCGATATACCGACGGCGGCAAAGAAATTTATTTTTTCATTTCTTTTCTTTAAAATCCTGCGTCGATTTTGTTTCAGGAGGTTGTCATGAAAATAGTTTTTGCATCTACAAACCGCGGAAAACTGCGGGAGGCAGCTGAAATTTTTGAGGGTTTCGAGATTATTCCGATAAGCGCTTTTTCTGCTTGGAAATCGCCTGACGAAAACGGTTCGACTTTTCTGCAGAATGCGGTGATAAAGGCTGAGGCTGCGGCAAAAGCTGCGCCTGATTCAATCGTGCTTGCCGACGATTCAGGGCTGGTCGTTCCCGCTTTGGACGGAGCGCCTGGCATTTTTTCTGCTCGTTTTTCTGCGGAAGGAACCGATGCGGCGAACAGGGAGAAACTCATTGCAGAACTTTCGGAAAAAAGTGAAAGGAGCGCATATTTCGTGTGTGCTGCCGTTCTGATTTTTCCCGATAAAACAGTGATTGCCGCAGAAGGAAGATGCTTCGGCAGAATAATCGAAAGCTGCCGCGGAAACAACGGTTTCGGCTATGATCCGCTTTTTGTTCCAGAAGGCTTTGACAAAACTCTGGCCGAACTTTCCGAGGAAGAAAAAAACGCAATAAGCCATCGTGGTAAGGCATTCGAAAAACTGATTGCCGCCGCAAAATTGTGCCGTTAGGTGATTGAAACAACAAAAAAATGAATTTATTGACTTTTAAAGGCTTTCTTATATAAGGGCTGGTTTTTTTGTTTATTTATTTTTTGCTTGGAGGAAGTTATGGCTTTGAAGCTTAGAGGCGCAAGAAAAGCTAAGAAAAAAGAACTTGAAACAGCGGCTAATATTGTTGAAAACGATGCTTTTCAGGAACAGGGAAAGAAAGTTGTCCTGGAACATCCTTACTTTATTTTAGGATGTGTAGGCGCAATCATTCTCGTTGTTATTGTTGCAATGCTTATTTCATCGGCTGTAAAATCGTCATCTGATTCCAAATCGCTTGAATATGCGACTGCGACGGAACTTCTTGACAAGGCAGATGATGATACTTCTGAAAACGCGAAAGCCGCTTACGAGCAGGCTCTTGCCGCTTTTGATAAAGTTATAAAAAATCAGTCCGGTTCAATAAATGCAGCTGCTTCGATGGTTTTTTCGGGTCGTATTTACAAAGAGCAGCTTAACAACTGTGATAAAGCAGTCGATTTTTTCAAACAGGCTGTAAGCAGCGGAAAACTTCCTGCCGATACCCGTTTTGTTGCTTACGAGGGCGAGGCTATGTGCTACTTTGATAAAGGTGACTATGAAAAAGCTGCAAACATTTGGAAGGAATGGCTTAATCAGAAAACCGATGTCTACAAAGACTACGCGCTTTACTACACGGCTATGGTCTATGAAAAACAAGGAAAAGCCGAAGAAGCGGCTCAATACTACAACAGGCTGAAAGACGAATATCCGAAAAGCCTTCTTATTGCCAAAATAGTAGGCAAAGTCACAACGAAAGAGCCTGAAAAAGCACAAAATTAATGTTTCCGCGAATATTTTCCACACTTTTTTTTCTGATTTTATTTTCGTTACCGCTTTTTGCCGAATTTGACGAAAATGCCGGCAAGGCTCCTGTTTTTGTAAAAAAAGGTGAGCCTCTTCTGGCTATCGAATGGGCTATTCCGCTCAAGAAAAACCAGGTTCAGGTCAACAGGCGTGAAGAGGCAGGGGTAACGCTTTTCGGTGAAGATCTTCTTGTCGCGACAAGATCGGGAGAACTTCATCTTTTCGGAAAAAACGGAGGTCTTAAAGTTACGGCTGTTTTTGAAGGCGAATGTACGGTTGCTCCGCTTGCAGTCGATGAAACGCATGCACTTGTCTCTGTTTCGAATTCTGTTTTTATGCTTGAACTTGTGACCGAAAAGAAGGGAAAAAAGACCGATTACAGCTGGAAAGTTCTCTGGAATATAGCCGGAAAGGCGACTGTCGCGACTCAGCCTTTAATCTATGAAGATAAATTTGTGCTGATACAGTTCCATGACAGCGTGATTTATGTTGTTGATAAGGAAAGCGGCGAACTCAAGAATATGTACAGCGACTACGAAAACAGCGAAGAACTTGCTGTTATCCGCCTTGCTACTCCGATATTTGTTGACGGAAAGATTGTTTTCGGTTTTTCTGACGGAACAATAACATTCTTTATGTTGCGCGACGAAGGAAAAGTCGATCTTATTCCTTACTACAAGTTCAAAACATCGAACAGCACCAGAAAATTTGAGAAACGTGACTTTTTCGATGTTCTTTCTTTTATCCAGATAGAGGATTCAATTCTTTTTTCCGGCGGGGAATACGGCGGCATGATAGTAGGCGGAAAGCCTGTAAAACTCGAAAATATGGAAGATTTGCAGCTTTTCAAATATAAAAAAGGTTTTGCCGGTTTCGGTCGTCGCGGAATTTTTATTTTTGATGAGGACGGCAAGTTCAAAAGTCAGCCGTTAAAGTCAATGAACTATGTTACAAATCTTGTTCGAGGAAACGGTTTTGCGGTTGCTATGACTTCCGGAGAAGGTCCGATGCTGGGTGATACCGACGCTTTTATATATCTGCTTTCCCCTGATTTTACGAAGGTGCATTACTCAATGATGTTGCCGAACGGAGTATCAAGCAATGCGGTATGTGATAAGAACGCAGTGTACTTCATTTCGGATATGGGAGTTTTATATAAATTCAAAGTGTTAAAATAATGGAAAATTTTCTTGCAATATTAAAGAAAATGATTAGAAATGAGCGGCTTTTTTGAGTTAAGACTTTTTATGGAGGCATGAATGAATAAGTCGAATTTAATTTCTGTTTTTTCAGAAAAAGCAAACCTTTCAAAAAGAAATGCAGAACAGTTTGTAAACCTTATGATTGATGCAATGATCGAAGCTCTCAACAATGGCGAGCGCGTTGAAATCAGAGGTTTCGGTAGTTTCGTAGTCCGCACTTACGGCGCTTACGAAGGCAGAAATCCCAAGACCGGCGAAACGATAAACGTCGATCAGAAGAAACTTCCTTTTTTCAAGGCTGGAAAAGATCTTCTTTCCCGCATCAATGACTGATTAACTTCAGTTTTTTGCCGTTTCATGCGGCTTTTTGAGTTTTTCTGATAATTATGTCCTTCAAAGCAGAGCTTTATTTTACAGCGGTAGCTATACGCCTTGCGAGATATTTTATTTCGCAGAACGACGGAAATGAAATTGTTATGGTCGGCAAGGTCGATGCAGACGGCAAGGTCTGCGATCTTCGCCGTGCTGCTATGGGTGATTCAGGCTCAGTTCCTGCCGTTATAGCCACTGCTTCTCCCGGCGAAATACTTATCCACAACCATCCTAGTGGGAACGTCAATCCGAGTCCTGCCGATCTTGAAGTTGCAGCGCGCGCCGCGGAAAAAAGTGTTGGTTCCTATATCGTTGACAACGATGTAATAAACATTTTTCCTGTCGTTGAGAGAATTGAGCCCGAAAGCACGGAAATAGAGCCGGTTGACCTTGAAGAAGTTGCCGAAATATTCAGCAGGAACGGAAGGCTGGCGCAGTCAGACAGCGCTTTTGAATTCAGGCAACCGCAGATAGAAATGGCTCTCGGAGTTGCCGAAGCCGTGAATGATTCTTCGATTCTGGTTTCTGAGGCCGGAACCGGAACAGGAAAAAGTTTTGCATATCTTGTTCCGGCCATGCTGTATGTTGCGAAAAACAAAGGGCGCAGAGTTGTTATAAGCACTTCCACCATAGCTTTGCAGGAACAGCTTTTCAACAAGGATATTCCATCGCTTCTCAAAAAACTTGATATCGCTGATGTCGGGACGGTTGTTCTGAAGGGGAGAAGCAACTATCTTTGCAAAAGAAGATACGCTAATTTCAGAATGGGCAGCGTTCAGACAAAGATAGACGACACTGCCTCGCAGAAAACTCTCGAAACTGTCGAAGAAATCGACCGCTGGCTCGGTTACACCGATGACGGATCTCGTTCGAACATGAATTCGGCAGTATCTCTTGACATCTGGAACGAAATTTGTGCTGACGAACTTGCCTGTGAAAAGAGCAAGTGCCGTTTTTTCAGTTCATGTTTCTTTTTCAAAGCGAGAAGACGTGCGAATTTTGCTTCGCTGATTCTTGTAAACCACCATCTCCTGATGGCTGATGTTTCGATGAAATCTGAAGATGAAGGCGAGGGTGACGGTATTTTGCCGAAATTCGATATTCTGGTAATTGACGAGGCGCACAATATTTTTAAAAGTGCAGTTAGTTTTTTAGGTGAATCGGTTTCATCGAATAGTGTCAGAAAACTTCTAGGAAAGCTTTACAACACAAATTCAGGGCAGGGACTACTGACAAAAATACTTGGCAATAACGCGAATTCTATGCTGCTAAAGCCTCTGGAAAAGGCGGTAAACATACTTTCCGGCGGTTTTCAGGCAAAGCTTGCTCATTCGTTGCTGCCTGAACTTATCGAGATTCTGGGCAAGAACAATGATGAAAACCTCTATGAACTTGATGATACCGGGAAACGACGCGAAATGAGCGATATTCTTGGTAAGATTGTGACTGTAGTTACCGAAGTTACTGATCTGATTGCGCCAGTTGTGAAGGTCCTTAAGGAAAAAGATGATGCTCAGACCGAGCTCAGAACCGTTATGGACGATATGAACCGCTCGCTTCTCACCGATCTTGAAGGAGTTGTTGCAAAACTTGCCTCTTATGCAGGATTCTACAGTGAATTCTGTGTTGGAACCAATACTGAAAATCAGGTTTTCTGGGGCGAAAAAAGCGGCGAAACGCTCACTTTGACTATAAGTCCGCTTGATGTCCAGCGGATTCTTGCGGAAAATCTTTACAAAGATACCAAAAGCATAATTTTTACTTCGGCAACTCTTACAACGAGCCGTGATGAACACGGTTTTGACTTTTTTTACCGGGAAAGCGGACTTTCACTTTCGGATAGGGAAAAAAGGACGCAAAGTTTGGAGAGCTGTTTCGACTATGCTACTCAGATAAAGGCTTTTATCGGCGGTGATATGCCGGATCCTTCGAAAAACAGAGAGCTTTTTGATTCGGCAAGCATTGATGCGGCGCACGATATTGTCAAGGCTTCCGGCGGAGGCGCTCTTGTTCTTTTCACTTCGATAAATCACCGTGAAGCTGCTCTCAAATACTTCTCGGATCTTGATTTTGAGGTTATTTCGCAGGGGAAGCTGCCGGTTCAGGCAATCATGAAAAAGTTCAGAGAAGACGTTAATGCGACTCTTCTTGCAACCGAAACCTTCTGGGAAGGAATTGATATGAAAGGCGAAACTCTGCGAAACCTTGTGATAGTCAAACTTCCGTTCCGTTACCCGAGCCATCCTTTTGTTAAGCGTTATGTTGCTAAACTCGAGCAGGAAACAGGTAAAAGCGGTTTTAATGTTTACACATTGCCGAATGCAGTCCTCAAATTCAAACAGGGCTTTGGCAGACTGATAAGGACAAAAAGTGACATCGGAACTGTGACTGTCCTGGACAAGCGCATAGCCGAAAAGTATTACGGGCGCGATTTTATCAGGTCGGCACCGTCAGGGGTTAAATTTGAAATTATGCCTGTTGCCGAAATTACGCGGAGAATCGAAGAATTTTTTGGTAAAAACGGTGATTTTATACTATGAATCGCCCGAAAAATGATTATATTCATAAGTTTTTGTTGTTTTTATAAACGGAGAATAAAATGAAAGTCAGTCAGCTTTTTTTCCAGACATTGAAAGAGGTCCCGAAAGAGGCGCAGATAGAAAGCCACAGGCTTCTTTACCGTGCCGGAATGATACAGAAACTCGCAAGCGGTGTTTATAACTATCTTCCGCTTGCCCTCAGAAGCATCAGAAAACTTGAAGACATAATCCGTGAAGAGCTCAACAAACGCGGATGCCAGGAAGTTCTCATGCCGTCGGTGCAGCCCGCTGAGCTTTGGCAGGAAAGCGGCAGATGGAGTTACTACGGTCCTGAACTTCTCCGTCTCAAAGACAGAAAAGGGGGAGATTTCTGCCTTGGTCCGACACACGAGGAAGTTATCACAGACATGGTCCGTAGAAATCTTAGAAGCTACAAGCAGCTTCCTTACAACCTTTACCAGTTCCAGAGTAAGTTCCGTGACGAAGTCCGTCCGCGTTTCGGTCTGATGAGAGGACGCGAATTTATAATGAAAGACGGTTATTCGTTTGACGTAAGCGAGGAGAAGGCGAAGGAATCCTACAAAAAAATGTATGAGGCATATAACGCGATATTCAGAAGAAGCGGTCTTAAGTTCAAACCGGTCGATGCGGCAACCGGTGCAATCGGCGGTGATATGAGCCACGAATTCCAAGTTCTTGCAGATGCCGGCGAAGATACTATTCTTTCGTGCAGCAAGTGCAATTATGCGGCTAACCTTGAAAAAGCTACCTCGGTCTACAGCGAAAACAAGCTCGATTCTTCAGCGGTTCCGCCTGTAAAAGATGTCGAAACTCCGAATCAGAGATCGGTCGAAGAAGTCGCAGCATTTTTGGGTAAGACAACTAAAGAGATAATGAAATCAATGATTTATATGGTTGATGAAGAGCCTGTTCTCATTCTTGTCAGAGGTGACAAAGAGATCAACGAAGCTAAAGTTCAGGCTTTCTGCAAAGGAAATGCAGTCGAACTTGCGAGCGACTCGGTAATCGAAGAGATTTCAGGTGCGCCTCACGGATTTATCGGCCCTGTAAATCTCAAAAAGAAAATAAAGATTCTTGCCGATTATTCGGTAACGACGATGCCTTCGCTTACGGCTGGTGCCAATAAAAAAGGTTACCACATCGAAAATGTTGTTATGCGCAGAGACTTTATGCCAGATGCAGTCGGTGATTTTGTCATTACTACGGCAGGCGAAAGATGCCCGCACTGTGACGGTGTTCTTGAAGAGTGCAGAGGAATCGAAGTAGGGCAGGTCTTCTATCTCGGAACGAAATACAGCTCAAAAATGAAATGTGAATTCATCGATGAAAACGGCGAATCGGTTCCTGCGGTTATGGGATGCTACGGAATCGGTGTTGGCAGGACAGTTCAGGCTGCAATTGAGCAGAATCATGACGAGTTTGGCATAATCTGGCCAATGGCGCTTGCTCCTTATGAAGCGATTGTTCTTCCTCTCCAGATGAACAAAGAGGAAGTTAGAAATGCTGCCTTCGATTTTTACGAAAAACTAAATGCTGCCGGAGTCGAAACAGTTATTGACGACCGTGATGAAAGGGCAGGGTTCAAATTTAACGATGCAGATCTTGTCGGATATCCTGTTCAGATAATTTTTGGTGCGAAATCGCTTGAAAAGGGCGTTGTAGAGGTTAAAATCCGCAAAACCAACGAAAAACAGGAGATGAAAATTGAAGAAGCCGTTGATTTTGTCGTCAATTTCAAGAGGGAAGAACTCAAGATTAAATGAGGAAGATATTTTTTCTGATTATTATTTTTTGTCTGACATTTCCTGCTTTTGCTGAGAAAGTAAATTATGACCCTGAAATAAAAGTCAATGAAAATCTGACGATTCCGCTTAGAAATTACGGCGTTTTTTCTCCGTTGGGAATTACTTTTTTCGCAATCGGACTTTATGTTGACGGCAGCGAAACCGATAACATGAAACTGAAAGATGCCGATCAGCCGATGGCTATCCGCATTGTGTCGCTTTCAAATCTTCTGGGAATAAAAAAACTTATAAAAGAACTCCGGCGCGGTTTCAGCTACGGCATGGATCATGACAAGGAGTTCTTGAAAACTATTCAGACCCGCATTGACAAATTTCTCGTCATGCTTGAAAAATCCGGCAAAAAACCTAAAAAAAACAAGCATATAACCTTCTTATACCTGCCGAAAAAAGGAACGGAAGTCTATTTTGAAAAGGAGCTTTTAGGCGAAATCAAAGGTCATGATTTCAAACGCGCGCTTTTCGGTATCTGGCTCAACAATAACTGTGCTGACCCTAAACTACGCGAAGAGGCAATTAAAATCAGGAAAAAGTGAGGCTGATTTGAGCGATAAACAGAGCATAAGCAAAATTCCGATACTTTCTCAGAATACTCTTTCGTCATATATCAGAAGTGTTCTTTCCGTTCCAGATCTTTCGAGAGAGGAAGAGGTAGATCTTTTTAGAGAATTTAAGGAAAATCAGAGCAAGGAAGCGGCTGAGAAACTGATTGTCAGCAACCTTAAACTTGTCGTAAATCTTGCATATAAATTCAGAAATTTCCGCGATGTCCCCGATCTTATCCAGGAAGGAAGCCTCGGACTTCTTACAGCTTTGCAGAAGTTCGATCTGGATAAAGGTGTTCGTTTTGCAACTTATGCTACTTGGTGGATCAAGGCAAAAATACAGGAATTTATCATCAGTCAGATGAGTATTGTCCGTTTCGGAAAAAGCCGCGACGAGCGTAAGCTTTTCTTCAACATGATGGCGACAATCAAGGATATTCAGAGTTACGACAAGGATGGGGAAATATCGAAAGAAGAGCTTATTCAGGAAGTCGCAAAAAGACTCAACGTCACTCCTGACAAAGTAATTGACGCTCTTCAGGTCGTATCATCCTACAACGATGTTTCAATAGACCAGACAATCGAAGGAAGCGATGAGAAACTTATAGAACTCAAGGACAAAAGCGATTTTGACCAGGAAATCGACGACGAAGATATGAAAATCAAGCTCCAGAACGCAATAAGTACGCTGAACGAAAGGGAAAAATTTGTAATCTGGAATCGTTATTTAGCTGATGAGACAATGACTTTGGAGGAAATCGGTGAAAAGTACGGCATTTCAAAGGAGCGCGTCCGTCAGATAGAATCAAGAGCGCTTGCCAAAATCAAACTTTTCACAATGAAGCAGCCTAAACTTCTTCCTCAGCCTTCTTCTGATATTGAAGATATTTTTTAAATATTTTGAAAATCTGTAATCGGAAAGAGATTATTTTCTGAAGCTATAAACTTTTGCAGCAGCGAGTGCGAGTATAGCGGTGAAAAGTGCAAAAACGATGTAAAGCGTGTCGTTGTTGCTTTCTGGAAGTTCCGATATCGCGCAGCCGCCGTCATCTTCATTGTCAGCACAAGAATTCGGATCGTTTTTGTCACATTCATAAGCGAATTCGTTCGATGATACCGGCAGTTCGACTACTGTATTGCCGCTCTTTACTTTTAAGCCGGAAACCTGAATTTTGGCTTTTTCGCCGACTGACATTGAGAATTCGACTTTGAAGACAAGGAATTTTTCTTCATCTTTTTCGTATTTGAGAAGGTCAGCAAGGTTGTTGATCTGGATTGATGAAGTATTGTCGAAATCGGAAATTTTAGCAATGACTTCTTCGCCGGCAGAGTGCAGACCATCCTTGTTTTTGTCGATGATGACCGAAACCGATTTGATGCCGTCACCGAATTTTACATAGTTGCCAGGGGTTTTGAGCGTTATTGAATTTACCGCATCGGCAGTGCCTTTCGACTTTGTTCTGACCTGAAGCATTTCGTGTTCGCCGTTGAAATCCTTGTATGAAGGAACTTTCGGGTCCATATTTCCTTTTGTGATGATGAAACCTTCGGCCGGCTCGAACCTGTATTCAACAAAATCGATAGCTGCGCCGCTGACTTTAGCTGAGCCCGAATCGGAAACATTGAAAGATTCGCTTCCTTCGATTACCAGATTGAATTTACCCGGATGCGATTCAGAATTCGTCAATGCGTCTGCCGTGACGATAAAGTGATTCTTGATGCCCGAAGCGGTAAGTCTGTCGGCTGGATCGGATACTGCAAGTTTTACATAAGAGCTCTTCGGAGCTTCAGCTGAAGCGATTTCCTTGTCGCCGCTGTCAACTTTGCCGTCACCATTATTGTCTTTGTAAAGTTTAAAGTTCTTTGCTTCGATATCGTTGTCTGCTTTGAATTTGAGGGTGATTTCGTTGAAGTTGTAGGATTTGTCCTGATTGCCCTCTGCAAGAAGATAGAACTGACCCAGAACGATTCCTTCGCTCGGAGAGTTTATGAGTATTGCCGAACCTTCGTTGGAAGGAGAGTTTACTCCTTCGCCGAAAGTTACTTCCGCACCTGAAGTGAGGTTGCTGACAGGCTCATCCTGACATGTGTTGTTGATACATTTTTTGCCGTCTTTGCAGTCATCGTTGTTGTTGCAGAAATTCGGATCGTCAACTTTGACACCGCCGCACTCCATTTTTGAAGGAAGTTCGCATTCGGTGATTGCCGGGCATGATCCTTGTTTGAGACGAAGCGGGATATTGCTGTTCGTATTGAAAACAGCTCCTGCAGTCTCGTTAGAAGTGATTGAAGCAGTATTTTTAATAACTTCGTTTTTCGCAAGGTTTGCTTTCGGTTTGACGACAAATCTTATCCATGCGCTCTGTTCGCATACCGAGTCGCTCTGCCGGCAGTGCTCAAGCACATCTGCAACTACTCTCGGTTCTTCGAATGGGAATTTTCCGTCAACATCCGAAATGGTTTCCCAGTCGGTACCGAGTCCTTCTTCGTTGATTTTTGTAGCGATTTCGGTAGTGCCGGGAACGTATTCGACCTGAAACGGAAGCTTATCCTGAAGCATTACGCCTGTTGCCGAATCTTCACCCCAGTTCTGAACTTTGATCATGTAGTAGAAAGGTCTGTCAGCACAGAAAGTATCAGGATCTTTAGCACACGAGCAGTAGTCTTTCTCCCTTCCGTTCGGGGTGAATCTGTTTTCAGGAATATCAAACTGCGGCGGTCTTGTGTCAACGCTGACAACGAGGAAGTTCGTGAAGATCTGATCTTGGTTGGAACCGATTTTGAGACCTAATTCCATATCGCCTTTGTTGAACATCGTGTCGAAAGGCGGGAATCTGGAATCTACAAGGAAAGTGTCTGCATCGATCGCGTATTCTATCGGGTTTTCGGTCGATTCAGGATTGTCGGGATCACCGATGCAGGTTTCGACTTCATCATCCCAACCGAAAATCGACGATATCGAGTTATAAATTTCAGTGTAGTTGAAAGCGTTGCCGGAACTGTCCTGAGTTTTAAACGGGTTGCAGTTGTTGGCAAGAAGTCTGTAATCCTTCAAGTTCTGATGTCCGCTGATCGAAAGACCTTCCGGCGGAATCGCAATTCCGTTGACTCTTGTTCTCGCCAGACCGGGGTCTCCTTCAAAAACGACAAGACCGAGCCTGATAACAGCATCATCCGGAAGTTCAAAACCGTTGACTACAAATTCTCCGGCTTTGTGCTGGTAAGCTTCAAGACCGTGATAAAAATAGATTTTTTTAGCGCGGATATTTGATGAAGTGTAGACAAAAGGAAGCGCCCATCCGGCTACCATTGCACTTTGTTTCATGTAGTAGCAGTGATCGGAAGATTCCAAGCCTTTTACATTGTAATCGCCGTAAAGAGCTTCGCCGGGCGACATTCCTCTTTCTTCACCCATAGCGATGATTTTTTTCATGAAGTCGGAAACTTCGACTCTGTAAGTGTAGACACCAGTGTAGCCTGCTTTTTCTCCAGGGCAGTAGGGTTCTTTTTGAAGCTGTACCGGAACAGAAACACGGACTGCTTCATATTGAAAAACACCTTTGTTGTCCTTTGCGATATTACCCTGGAATTCAGATTTGACTTCCTGCGAGTATGTGAGTGTTGGATCAGCCGAGTTGGTGAAAGTGAGCGTTACCGAATTTTTTGTCGGCTGGTCGAGATTGTCAGGATCAGCATCGGCAAGCCAGATAAGGAAAGCGCGGTCTACATCGGCATCTGCCGGAATGTGTTTTGATGTAAGCGTGTAAGTTGTACCTACAGTCTGATCAATGAGAGTGTCGCCTTGCGGGTTACCGGGAACCTCGTTGCCGTTTTCGTCCAGAGTTGCAGCCTTGTTCTCAGGACTTTTCTCAAGTGCTGTTTTGTGCATGATGAAGAAGTCCCATGCGCCTTCATCCCATTTCAGTAGAGTGCCGTCAGGAGCAATGGAAATACCGTTCTGACCGATCACGGCAAAAAGGAATACGGGAAACAGAAAAAACAAAAGGAATAAAAACTTTTTCATAGCATCCTCCAAGTCAATATCAAAAAAAACACAATACTTTAGATTTTTTTCGTGGATAATCAACTAAAAATTTTGAAATTCAGGGGATTTTTTAACGGAATAATTTATTTTTTTGAAGCGAAAAGTTTTGCTGCTGCAAGTGCAAGCATTGAAGCGAGAAGCGCAAAAACGATGTAAAGCGTATTGTTGTCGCTTTCAGGAATTGCAGAAAGTGCACAGCCGCCGCCGTCTTCATCATCACCGGAAGCGCAGGAATTCGGATCAGTGCTGTCACATTCGTAAAGGAATTCTTTTGAATCTACCGGTGTGCCTACAGCTTTTCCTGTTCCGACAGTTACACTCTGAATTGTGATTTTTGCCGTTTCACCGACAGACATTTTGAATTCTGCCTTGAAGATAAGGTACTTTTCTTCATTTGTTGCATATTGAAGAAATTCGTCAAGGTTTTCAAAAGATGTGGAAGTTGTGCTGTCAAAAGAGGAAATCTTTTGAATTACTGTGTCGCCTTCCGACTGGACACCGTTGCCGTCTCTGTCGAGAATGAGGGAGATAGATTTTATTCCTTCACCGAACTTAGCGAAACGGCTGGTTGTTTTGAGTTTTATTGTTTTAATCTTGTCTGCTCCACCGATTGATTTTGTTCTGACCTGAAGCATTTCGTGTTCACCGTTGAAATTCTTGTATGCAGGAACCTGCGGGTCGTGCTGTCCTTTGGTGAATACAAAACCTTCTGACGGTTCGAACCTGAATGTTGCAAACTCTGTTCTTTTGCCTTTTACAGTGGCATCTCCGCTGTCTTTAATCGTGAGAGATTCCGGTCCTTCTATAGTCATGCTGAATTTGCCCGGCTGATTTGTGGCATTCGTCGAGACATCGCTTATAACTATAAAATGATTTTTAATTCCTGTAGCTACGAGCATATTTGCGGCATCTGCGATAGAAAGATCAACATAGGAATTTTTGAGAGCGTCGGAGGAAGAAATTTCAGTGTCTCCTTCATCAAGTTTGCCGTCACCGTTGTTGTCTTTGTACAGCTTGAAATTCTTTGCAGTGACATCGGAATCTTTGCTGATTTTCAATGTAACTTTTTCCAACTTGTAGTATTTTCCCTGATCGCCTTCGGAAAGAAGGTAGAACTGTCCGAGAACAAGTTTTTCGCTATTATTCGGGATGATGATTTCGTTGCTGTCTCCGCTTCCGGGACTGTTTACACCCATGTCGAATGAAACAACGGAATCTTTTGCCAGATCGCCTGATGCATCAAGAACGCACTCGTTGTTGACACATTTTTTGCCGTCTTTGCAGTCCTTGTCTTCAGCACAGTAGTTGTCGTTGCCTTCGATTTTGATACCGCCGCATTGTGTTTTCGGAGGAAGGTTGCATTCTGCGATAGTCGGGCATTTTCCGAGTTTGAGTCTGAGCGGAATGTTGCTGTTCGAGTTGTAAGGCATACTGTCGCCGGTGATTATAGCTGTGTTTCTGATGACTTCGTTCTTGGAAAGGTTTGCTTTCGGCTGAACAACAAATCTTACCCACAAACCTTCACTGCAGTAATCGGGCTCGTTGAGTTTGTCGCAGTGAACGGTCATAACGTCTGCCAGTTTCTGTGCAGTTGCGTATGGGAATTCACCGTTGATATCCTCAACTGCCGTCCAGTCTGTTCCGTTGCCATTGGCATCAAACTTCGTAGCGATTTCGGTTGTTCCCTTAACGTATTCAACCTGAGCCGGAAGAGTATCCTGAAGAGTTATGTTGCCAGCCTGGTTTTCACCCCAGTTCTGGATTTTGATCGTGTAGTAGAAAGGTCTGTCAGCACATACAGCATCTTCGTCGGTCGAGCATGAACAGTAGTCTTTCTCTCTGCCGTTCGGAGTCTTCGCGTTGTTCGGAATATCGAATTTCGGCGCTTTGGTATCAACGCTGACAACGAGGATGTTGGTGTAAACCTGATCCTGGTTTGCGCCGATTTTAAGACCGAACTGAGTATCGCCTTTGTTGAATTTTCCATAGAAAGGACCGGTAGGACCTGAATCGACTATCAATATGTCGGCATCAATAGCGTATTCAAGCGGATTTGTCGGATCTGACGGGTTGTCAGGGTTACCGACGCACCAGTAGTTGTTACTGTCTTCCCAGCTGAAAATTGAGGAAATCGAGTTGTAGATTTCGGTGTATTCGAATGCGAGACCGGTGCTGTCCTGATGTCTCGGCGGGTTGCAGTTGTTGTAAAGAATAGCGTAGTTCGCAGGCTCGGAGAAACCGCTTATTGCGATTGCTTCGGGTTCCGCCTGTCCGAGAACGCTCGTTCCTGTTCTGCTTGCAAGTCCCGGGTCACCTTCATGAACTACCATGCCGAGTTTGATTACAGCTTCAGCCGGAAGTTCAAAACCGCTGACCGTAATATAACCTGCCTGGAAACGGTAAGCCTCAAGTCCGTGATAGAAGTAGATTTTTTTCGGGTTGATGTGGGAAGAGGTATAAACGAAAGGAAGTGCCCAGCCGCCTACAAGAGAGCTTCCGGTAAGGTAGTTCTGGTGGTTGGAACATTCCATTCCTTTTACATTGTAATTTCCGTAAAGGGCTTCACCTGAGTTCATACCTTTTGCTTCGCCCATTGCGATGATTTCCTTCATGAAATCGGAAACTTCGACACGGTATGTGAAAATAGCCTCCGGTCCGTTCTGTGCATCAGCCATGTTGAGAGCTTCATATTCAAAGTCTCCCTGCTGTGTTGTTGCAAGATTTCCCTGCTTTGAAGCGGTGATTTCTTTCGTAAGAGTTATTTCAGGATCTTGAGCATGTGTGAATGTGAGTGTTACCGAGTGGTCGGTGAGACCGTTTAAGTTGTTCGGATCCTGCGGAGCAAGCCAGATAAGGAATGCTCTGTCAATGTTTGCATCCGGCGGAATGTGTTTTGATTCAAGTTTGTAAGTCGAACCGATTTCCTGTTCGATGCAAGTGTCTGCCTGAGGGTTGTTTGCACCAGTGGTTGCTGAATTAGTTACGATTTTAATCAAAGTTTTGTGCATGATGAAGAAGTCCCATGCACCTTCTTCCCATTTGAGTTCAGTGCCGTCAGGAGCTACAGAAATGTTCGGGCCGATTGCCGCAAACATCAGAAATGGAACAAAAAACATGAAAGCCAGTAAGAATTTTTTCATCGTCTCCTCCGAAAAGTTTAACAAAAAAACAGCAGATTATAAAACTTTTGAAAATTGAGTCAATTTTGTAAGAAAAGTATGGAAAAAAGATCAGTCTACGGTCAGAAGCGAGCAGCCGTCTGATTTTGAGAGGACATGCGGCTTGATGCAGATATTTTTCTTGCTGCAAATCAAACCTTTGTTGCATGTTCCGTCAGGATAGCACGGACCGGTCAGTTCGCCTGGCTGGATGTCGTTGCCATCCCCTTCGTTGTCAGTAGAATCATTATCGGTCAGATCGGAATCTTCTTCGTCAGTTGAATCATTGTCTGTTAAATCGGAATCATCATTATCGTTGCCGCCGCCTGAGCAAGTGCTTGTGTCGTAGCCGGTGCATTCATCGTTGCAAAAAGCTGTTCCGCCGATGAAGCTGCTGTCGATTTCAGTACACGGTTTGTAGTCGCCGTCGCACTCTTCACCTTCTTCTTTTACATCGTTTCCGCAGCTTGGTTCAGGATCAGCTTCTTTCGGAAGGATTTTGTTGTCGATACAGCCGTAACCTTCACGGATTTCGTTGAAAGAGCATCTTGCGATACACTGTCCCTCATAGCATTCGACTTTGTTGCCTACACCGTTGAAACAGTCAGTGTTTTTGGTGCATGCTGCCGAACAGTAGCCGTTCTTCCATTCCTGATCTGTGATACATTTCGGTGATGATGCCGTATTAACGCATTCTTCTGCAGTTGAGCAGGCATCGCCGGCTTTGCCGTTTCCACCTGTATCGCAGTTGTTGTCAATTATCTCATCACAGTCATCGTCTTTGCCTGTACGGTTCCCGAAGCATCCGTCAACCAAAGCGGTGGCAATACATTCTTTGCATGTTCCGTCTTTTGCTCCTGTAACCATGGCGTGAGCATCGACTATTCCGAACCCGTAGCACGGCGAATGTTCTTTTGAACCGGCCGCAATCCATTCGTCGTTCTGCATTTCCCATGAACCTTCCGAGCAGTTGTTTGAAGGTTGGCGGGCTGACGATTTTATGCAGTCCATTGCCCCGGAAGATTTAAAGTTCGGGTTTGCGGCAAGCATCAATGCTACGGCGCCGGCTGCAACCGGTGTGGCAGCGCTTGTTCCGCTCATTCCGTTTGTGTAGTCGCCGTTGTTGTCAAGGCTGCCGTAAAGGTTGTTGCCGTAAGCTTTGTAGGCATATCCGTATTGGGTTCCCTGAATATCGGTCGTGTTGTTTCCGGCTCCTGCCGAAATGTCGATTTCTTTGCCGTAATTCGAGTAGTCTTCCATATTGCCGGACTCTTCAAGTGCGCTTACGGTAAGAAAATTGTTGTCTTTGAGAAATCCGTTCAAACTGGTATCGCAGTGCGAATTGCCGGCTGCCCACAGGAAAATTGTTCCTTTGCCGTTTCTGCCGTTTTTCAAGCCGTATTCCACAGCTTGCGAAGAGCTGTTGTCGGCAGGTGTGCTTATGCAGTTGTTGTGGTCGTCCTTGTCATCCGCACCCCAGCTGTTGCTGACAACCCATGCTCCGTTGTCAACAGCGTATTTAAGCGCGTCGTAAAGTGTAGTCACGGATATTTGTTGTTCAGGATCTTCCAGGTCATCGGGAATAATTCTTATCGGAATAAGCGGACATCCCCAACATGTTGCTGCAACCCCAGCATTGTTGTTTGTCTTTGCCGCCGCAAGTCCGGCGCATGCCGTTCCGTGAGGAACTCCGTAGTGTTCATTCGGGTTTCCGGAAGTGTTCGGACCGCCGCCGAGCGAACCGATATAATCTTTGCCCAAATTTGTCAGAATATTGAGGTCTGGATGTGTCAGGTCAACGCCCGAATCGACAATCGCGATTCTGACATCCTTGTTTGCAGCAGTCTCGTAATCCCATGCTTCAGGTGCGTTGATTTGAGTCAAATGCCACTGTTGTGAAAAGTATGTGTCGTTCGGGGTTGTGGCAAGAGGTTTAAAATGCCAGAGCCAGTTAGGCTGAGCCCAGCGGACAAACTGCCTTTCAAAAAGCGAATTTGCAACTGCGAAAGGATCAGTACCGGCCGGAAGCAAAACAGTGTAAAAATTTTCATCAATGATTTCAATAATTTCCAAACCATAAGTCTCGAGGATTTTTTTCTGCTCCTCTTTGGTCATATATTGCGGGAAAACAAGGTTCATGCTTCCGTCAAGGACTATCGGTGAATTTTTTGCGTGATAGGTGAGGACCGGCCACGCTGCAATGCCGTTTTTTGCAAGGATATTGCGGATCTGTATCCAGTTTTTGCGGTCGGATTTATCAAGTTTTATTTTGAAAGCCCTAAAATTATGAGCGTCAAAAGTTACATCGAAAATCATGTCGGATATTTTTATGCCGTTAAATTCGAGACTTTTCAAAGAGTTAATGTTGGCCGAGTGTGGAATCGCTATTTCATCATATTTCTGCATGAGATACTGTGGTTCGCCATTCATGTGATAGTAGAAAGTATCGTAAAAAAAGCCGTTTCTTTCTATCATTTTGCCGAGAACCGGTTTTTCAATTCCCGATTTTTCGGCCGACAAAATAAATGAAAAACAAATTATAAAAGAAATCAGAATTTTTTTCATCGCGACCTCCATTTTTAGCCGCCGCATTATATTTGAATTTTCATAAAATGCGAGTTGTTTTCCTTGCTAAAAGATTTTCAAGTTTTATACTCGCGCAAAAATTGTTCTTTAATTGTTGAACTTTTAATAACTTTTTTGAAGGAGAAAAAAATGAATTTTATCGAATCTTTGCGTGAAAAGGCAATCAAGGTCCAGAAAACGATAGTTCTTCCGGAAGGAACCGAACCGAGAACTCTCAAAGCGACACAGATCATTCTTGAAAAGAAAATCGCGAAACCGATCCTCGTCGGTAATCCTGAAAAGATCAACGCAGCGGCAAAAGAACTCGGCGTAAAAATCGACGGTGCAAGAATAGTTGATCCGGTAAACAGCGAATATTACGAAGATTTCGTAAATACTTTCTATGAAATGAGAAAGGCGAAAGGCGTCGATATGGAAAAAGCACGCAAAATGATGGCTGACGAAGTTTACTTCGCAACGATGATGGTCAAGAAAGACGTTGCAGACGGTCTTGTCAGCGGCGCAATCCACTCAACAGGTGACACGATCCGCCCGGCACTCCAGATCATCAAAACGAAACCCGGCATCAAATCGGTTTCCAGCGCGTTCGTTATGATAGTTCCGAACTGCGAGCTCGGCAGCAACGGAATGTTCCTTTTCGGCGACTGCGCAGTCAACCCGAATCCGACTTCCGCAGAACTTGCAGAGAGCGCGATCCTCACGGCCCAGACGGCAAAATCATTCTGCGACATGGATCCGAAAGTCGCACTGCTGAGCTTCTCGACCTACGGCAGCGCAAAACACGAGTTCGTAGACAAGGTAGTTGAAGCAGTAAAAATCGTTCACGAAACGGCTCCTGACCTCAAGGCTGACGGCGAAATCCAGGCTGACGCAGCTATGGTCGCAAGCGTAGGCAAGACAAAATGCCCGAACAGCCCTATCGCAGGACAGGCTAACGTCATGATTTTCCCCGACCTTCAGAGCGGAAACATCGGCTACAAACTCGTTCAGAGACTTGCAAAGGCAGAAGCAGTAGGACCTTTCCTTCAGGGAATCGCGAAACCGGTCAACGACCTTTCGAGAGGCTGCTCGGTTGACGATATCGTAAACGTAGTCGCTGCAACTGCAATTCAGGCTGCAAACTAATTCAAGAGAAGTTCTAAGTCTAACTGCAATTTCATATCTTTCTTAATACTTTAATTATTTCTTTTCTTCTTCCCAGAGGAAATCGAATGCGCCGCTGAGTGCGAGAGTGATTGCGTGAGTGTTCAATGATTCGGAAACGGTTTCATTCTTTTCGCCGTATCCGTGGAAAGTTGTTTTGTTGAAGTCGTAGTCAAGTTCGATTCCTGCGTAGTCGCAGAAGTTGTAGATTACTGCGATGTTTACGCCGAGGTTGGAATTGTTCTTGCTGACGATGTTTTCTTCATAGAACGGAGCCTTGAAGTATGAAACTCTAGCCATCATATCGACATCCCAGAGTGTCGCGTAAGGCATTGCGAAGAGTCCCCATGAAGTCAATGCGGAATCAGCGTCTTTCACGCCGTCGGAAATGAGTTTGCCGTTTTCAAAATCGGGGTTGTAGAGAGCGCGGTGGGCAAGGCCGAACTCAGCTTTGAAGCCGATGGAAATGTCGTCGTTTACGTTGTAGCCGAGATCCGCGCCGACAGCCATGAGGACGTTGTTTTTGTCCTGATCGAGACTTTCGCCGTTTTTATAGGACTCTATTTCGCCTTCTTCAGAAAGGTTGTAAACATCAAAACCGTAGTTTCTGTAAGCCTTGCCGAACACGAGCGAAGCGGCTGCGGTCGCGAAAAAATCACCTGTTTTGTTGAAGCGGACATCTGCGCCGAATGCCGGAGCGCGGAAAAGGTTTTCCTCGCCGTCAAGAACAGTTTCGTTTCCGCCGTTGAAGGTGAAAAGGGTGATCGCAAGGTCGGATTCTTTCGAGAAAATGAGGTCAACGCCGAGCGAAACGCCGAGATCGTTGAAAGCTCCGCCGAAAAAGTCTTCTTTTATCGCCGAATTTGCGAAAGCGACTTCATGGTCGTAGCCGTTTTCGATTCCGAAAGGCATTGAGAAAAGACCCGCTTCAAGGTTTACGTCGAGCCCGAAAGTGCCGCTTGCGTTCCTAAACGAAGGGTGCTGCATTCTGAAAGAAACATTTTTGATGATGTCAAGCGTCATTTTGCCTTCGTCATCGACCGAGCCGAAATCAACAACTGCGCGGCCGTTGAACATCCTGTCGCCGCCCTGCAAGTCAAGGATCAGGTTGTCAAGACCGATTTCGTAGCTTTCTTCCTTGTTTACATCGCCGTCTTCGATGTTGACGCCTGCCGAAACTCCGCCGAAAACAGTCGCGTTGAAATAAGGTTTACGCTCGAAAGCGAGTTTGTTTTCTTCTTCTTCTGCTTCTGCTGCTTCTCCTTCAGCCGGAGTTTCGGCAGCCTCGACTGTCGATTCTTTTGTTTTGTCGTTTGCAGGAGCCTCATCCTCTGCAAAAAGTGAAAAAGATACCGCGCAGCAAATCATTGCCGCAAAAAAGAAATTACGCATGAAAAACCTCCAATAAATTGAAATTGTTAAAAAAATAAACCAAAAAGAAAAGTTCAAACTAATTTTGTAATAAAAAATCAAATTTCTAAAGAGCAACTAAATTAGCAAAAGCTAACATAGTTGGAATTTTTTGTTTGTCAACAGAAAAAAGATATTTTTTTTGAAAATGTTTAGCTGTCTTTCAGGCAAAGAGAACTTCCGGAGTGCCTTTTACTTTTTAAGGATCCTCATCGCATTGAGGACCGCTATCACTGTGACGCCGACATCGCCGAAGACCGCTTCCCACATTCCGGCTATTCCCAAAGCTCCGAGAACAAGGAAAACTCCTTTGATTCCGAGAGCCAGCGCGATATTCTGGATAACGATGCTTTTTGTCGCTTTTGCAACATCTATGGCTTCGAGAAGTTTTGACGGTTCGTCCGTCATCAGGACTACATCGGCAGCTTCTATTGCGGCGTCGGAGCCGAGACCTCCCATGGCGATACCGACATCGGCTCTTGCCAGGACCGGAGCGTCGTTTATTCCGTCACCGACGAATGCGAGTTTTCCAGTTCCATCGCTCTTTTTCTCTAAGATCTCGATTTTTTCGACTTTTTCTCCGGGAAGAAGCTGCGCGTAGTATTCGTCGATTTTCAGTTTTTCTGCTACGGCTTTCGCGATTTTTTCGTCGTCGCCCGTGAGCATGGCGATCTTTTTCACACCGAGTTCTTTCAGCCCCGATACCGCTTTGAAGCTGTCTTCCTTGATTTCGTCGCTTATCAGAATGCAGCCGGCATAGCGGTTATTTACAGCGACATAGACTTTTGTCCCCGTTTCATTACACGGCTGAAAGGTGATTTTTTCGTCTTTCATAAGTTCTGCATTGCCAGCGAGGACTTTTTCACCGCCGAATACCGCGCTGATACCGCGTCCGGGGATTTCCTGATGAGCGGAAACAAGGTCGTTTCCGATTTCTTTTCCGTAAGCCGCAGAAATTGATTTCGCTATAGGATGGTTGGAAAAATATTCGGCAGCAGAGGCGTATTCAAGCACTTTTTCTTTGGTCCAACCGTCAGCCGGAATGATTTCCGTGACATTGAAAACTCCTTTTGTGAGGGTTCCGGTTTTGTCAAAAACAACGGTCCCCAGGTTGTCGAGTGCCTCAAGGTAGTTGCTTCCTTTCACAAGCACGCCGTGTTTTGAAGCGGCTCCTATGCCTCCGAAAAATGTGAGCGGGATCGAAATCACAAGGGCGCAGGGGCATGAAACAACAAGAAAAACAAATCCTCGGTGGATCCAGTCGGTCCATTCTCCTCCGAGAAGAAGGGGAGGAAGGATAGCTAAGAGCGCGGCGAGGATAACAACTACGGGCGTGTAGTATCCTGCGAATTTTGTTATGAAATTTTCCGTTTTTGCTTTTCTTTCAGAAGCGTTTTCAACGAGGTCTATGATTTTGGAAACTGTCGATTCTCCGAAAATTTTAGTCGTTCTGATCGTCAGAGTGCCGCTTTGGTTTACGCATCCCGAAAGGACTTCGTCGCCTTCGCGGACACTTTTCGGAACAGATTCGCCGGTCAGAGCCTTCGTGTCGATCATCGAGTTTCCTTCAAGTACAATGCCGTCGAGAGGGATCTTTTCGCCCGGTTTCACGATAATTGTTTCTCCTAAAGCGACATTTTCGGGAGAAACAGTCTCAGGAATGCCGTTTCGCAGCACTGTAGCGTGGTCTGGGCGTATATCCATGAGATCGGAAATCGATTCTTTCGAGTGTTTCACTG